>Snoopy_p2__coassemble_1632_pt1 | contig 11433 bp, 4 predicted proteins | sample Snoopy_p2__metabat2_high_PE_021 | metagenome-assembled genome bin Snoopy_p2 | reverse complement strand
CTTAGGTAGCATGGACAGAGAATATGATTTAAATAGAGATAAAAGTGTTGATATAGCAGACCTTCAGTATGTCCATGATAATATGGAAAGAGCTACTACTCAAAATTTAAAAGCAGAAGATACAAACTTTATACTAGATTCAAAAATAATAGAAAATATGGAAGCTACATCTGAAGATGGAGAGGTAGTAGGTACAATAAATGATATTTTAGATGATTCAGAATCTGGAGCTTTGACAATAACGCCAAATAACGGACAAATATCATCTGAGAATCCTATATCACTAGATTTGAATTTGAATAAAACTTTAGATGAAGAACAGCCAGAAATAAGTATGCAGTATCTTTCAATAGTAGGAAACATAAATAGCGGTAGTATACTTATTGGAGATGAAGAAATTAAATTTGATAAAAATGGTAATATAGAAGAAGGCTTAAATAGAAGAACAAAACAGGCAACAGAACGGATTGTTAAAACTGATGAAAATAAAAATAACAACATAGTAATAAATCTTGGAAAACAGGTTGCAGTATCTAAGATAACTATAAAAGTAACAGGTTCAGATGACAGAAATCTTGCTAAAATAGCAAAAGTGGAATTCTTAAATAATATATATAAAGAAACACCAAAACCAGATATTAAAAAGCCTGAAATAACAGGCGTATCAACTTCTACAGCAACAGGTAATGAATATATAGATTTAACTTGGAAATCTGAAGATCAAAACATAACAGGTTATGAGTTAAAAGTAGAAGAAATAGATACAAATGGTAATGTTAAAGGTAGTACAAAGAAGTTTAGAATGACTGAAAATAACTTTAAAATAAGTGGTGTAAAACCTTATTCTAGTTATAGATTAAGTGTACAAGCTTTAAACGGGAAATGGGAAAGTGGTTATAATGAACTTAAAGAAGAAGATAAAGCTAAAATCGATAATGTAGATGTTAATAATAATTATAACCCAATACCAGATGAAAACTTTAAGAAAAGTGGAAAAGATGGAATCGTAAATGTAGCTGTTATACCAAATGATGTTCCTACTCCTCCAGAAGGAATAAAGGCTGAAGGTAAGTATAAATCAATTGATTTATCTTGGAAAAATCATTATGCAGCTAAAGAATTTGAAGTTTATTATAGGGTTAAAGGATCTAATTCTGAATTTAAACTTGCAAATAAGGATAAGACTATAACAGGAACAAATTATACTCTAATAGATCTTGAAGATAATACACTTTATGAAATACAGATGCGAGCTAAAAATCATTTAGGATTTGGTAAAATGTCAGAAAGTGTTTCTGTGAGAACAGTTCAAGCTACTGCTCCAGAAACACCAAACTATAAACTTATAAATACTATTTCTGAAAATGGTACAGGAAAAACAAATAATATAAAAAATGTAACTTATCCTAAAATAACTATTCCTGCAGATAATGAAAATCAAAAGGTTGAAGTCGGTACAGGCACTGATCATATAGAAGTAACTAATAAGTATGCTGTAGTAGATAATGATTATACAACTTATTGGTCTGTTGATGACTGGGATACAGGTGCTTCATATGATACAAATAGAAGAGGTCCTAAAATAGAGTTTGATTTTTCAAATAAAAAAGAATATAAAATAAATAAAATTGCTGTTGTTAATAGAGTTGATGGAAAAGCAAATCTTCCAAATAAAGCAAAAGTATTTCTTTATGAAAATGGAGAAACTAATAGTAAATCTACTATACATGAAGCAAGTATACAAAATTATACCGACAGTAAAAATAGTAAATATTCTATTATTAAATTAAATGAACCAATAACTGTAAAAGAAGGAAATATAGTTCAAGTTAGTTTATCAACATCATCGCAGGCTAATCCTAAGTGTACAAGTATATCAGAACTTAAATTCTATGAATATGATCCTATAGAAGATGATATAAATAAACTATTTGCTGATGATTTACAGTTAGTACTTGAAAAAGACGTAACAGAATCAAAAATAACTGTATTAAGAGACAGATTAAATATAAAAGATAATGGTGAATATCATCCAGAGAGAGATTCTCTTAATAAAAAACTTGATATAGCACTTAAGTTACTAAAAGAAGCAGGTTCATTGGATAAAGAAGTAATGACAATGGATATTTTAATAAATCCTGCAGGAGCTAATGCTGGATTTATTGATCCAGGATATAACAACGGATGGCAGGCATTAGGTCTTACTGCAAAAGCAGGTGATACTATAAAAGTTTATCTATCAACAGACAACAAAGGTTCTGGGCCTAGAAATGTTGAATTTGCGTATGAACAGAATTATGCTGAGTCTGGATCTTATATATCAAAAGCAATAGCATTAAAACCAGGTGAAAATATAATACAGATAGATAAATTAATTTCTACAGATGTTGAAAAAGGTGGAAACTTATATGTAAGAATGAAAGATTCACCAGATAAAAGAGATACAGTTATAAAAATAAGAGTAAGTGGAGCCGAGAGAATACCTCACTTAAACTTAAATAATCAGTTAGAAAATGTAAACGAGCTTGTTAATAAAAAAGATAATAACGAGGATAAATCAGTAAAAGAAATAAAAGAAAAATTAAGAGCTTATATATTAGAACTTAAAAATTATGTGGATAACCTACCAGAAAAACATAAACAGAGTAATACTAAGCATGAAGAGGTAGGAGATAAGGATAATATATATGATTATAGTCCAAGAACTTCTATACTTAACTCTACTAATATAGAAGGAGATAGATTTACTCTTACAATTCCAGCAACTCAGGCTTATAGTGGATTAGGTTTATCAAATCTTACTGATGATAATATTGATGAAAAAGTAGATAAATTATACGATACAATGTTAGCTTGGGAACAGTTGATACAGATAACAAATGCTAAAAAAGGTGTCCTTGAAAAGGATAATGGTTCTGGAATATATGCAAATAATAAAGCATCTAGACAGAGAGTTAATGTTAAATATCAGAGAATGTTTGGTAGTGCATTTATGTATGCTAGTGGACATCATGTTGGTGTAGAATATGATAGTACTGCTGATTTTATGAATGGAGTTCCTTATAAATTTAAGGATGGTAAAGTAACTAATCCAGGAAAAGGATACTTATTTGGATGGGGAATAAGCCACGAGATAGGTCATAAAGCAGATATTGGTAAAAGAACTTATGGTGAAACTAGTAATAATATTTTAGCACTTATAACTCAGACATTTGATGGCGTAAGTAAATCAAGATTAGAATTAAATAATATATATCCTAAAATATACAAAAAAGTAACTAGCGAAAGTGTTGGAGTTGCTCAGGATGTTGCAACGTTACTTGGTATGTTCTGGCAGTTACACCTTGCATATGAACCAGGGTATACATATGAAATGCTAGATAGAAATAATGATAAAGATGTAAATAATGATTCTTATTATACAAAGATGAATAGATTATATAGAAATCTTTCTTCAGATGAACAGAAATTAGATAAAGATCAGTTATTAATAAGAAAAGCATCTGAAGCAGCAGGAAAGAATTTAACAGACTTCTTTGAAAGTTGGGGATTAATAGCAGATTCTGATACAGTTGAAGCAATTAAAAATTTACCGAAAGAAACACGTAAAATTCAGTACTTAAATGATGAAGCTTATAGAAAAAGACTTACTGGTGTAGAAAATATGGCAAAATCTAATAAAGTAGTGGCTTCGTTTAAAGATGGAGAAATAAACAATACTGTTGTGAATTCAAACTCTGTAACTCTAAACCTTAACATAAATAATGAATCAGATAGAGATAAAATATTAGGTTATGAAATAATAAGAAATGATGGTAATTTACCAGGAGGAGAAAATGTAGGAACAACAATAAAATATCGTCCAGTTGGATTTGTAAACGCAAATGAAGATGGTTCAGCAGAATTCACTGATAATATTTCTCCTATGAATAATAGAGTTGTAACATATAAAGTTAGAGCATATGACTACAACTTAAATTGTACAGAAGAATTTGAAGTAGGAAGCGTAAAATTAAGTCACGATGGAACATTAGATAGTTCTAAATTCCTACTAAAATCTAACTTAATATCTGAGGAATTAATTCCAAATGAAAACGGTGAAGTATCAAATTCTATTGACCAAAATTCAGAATTAGCTTGGAAAAATAATGATGCTCTTGCAAAAATGACAGATGGTAAAAATAATACTACATTTAGAGGAAAGAGAATGACTTATAATGCATTTGATAATAATGCTGGAAGTTCAAGTGAAGATAAGATAGATATAAAAGCTGATCCATATGTGATATTTGACTTACAAGGAAGTAAAACTATTTGTGGTCTTAAATATACAAAATCAGATAATGCAGTTTCTAGATTCTCACTAAAGAGATTGGTAAATGCTGTAAAAGGACAGACAACTTATACTCCTATGTCAAACTATAAAATATTTATAAGTGATACTGGAAGAAATAATGATTGGAAAGAAATAAGCAAGGGAACATTTAATTTTGAAGGTGGAAATACATCAAAAGTAATATTTGGTAAATATACAGACGAAGCTGGACATTCAAGCACAAAATCATATGAAGCAAAATATGTGAAAATTGTAGCTGATGGTGCTAAGGATTCTAACCTTGATATAGCAGAAATATCATTATTAGGATCAACAGGTGATAATATAGAAATTAGAAACAACGGAATTGGTAAATTAAAAGAAGATTTTGTATATCAGAAGGCTACTGAAGGAGAAAATGGTTTAAAAGAAGCTGTTATACCAAAAGATTCTATAATAATAACAGGTGAATACAAAGGAAACCCTGCGTTTAATATCCCTCTAATGATTGATGAAAATAATAAAACTATAGATGGGGAACTTGTATTGATGGCAGAACCTTCAGAAGATAATGAAGTTGGTGAAATTTACTCAGGAACATGGATTTATTGGATATCAGAAAATGATTTATCGAAATTATCTAGTAAAGTAAAAGCGGAACTTTATAGATATAACGGATTAGATGATAACGGTGATGTAAGTGCTGGTCAGAGATTAGTTAGTGATACTTTATACACTAATGTTCCGACTGCCGATAAATTACCTACTATTGAGTTTAAATCTGATATTAAAAAATCAGCAAGAAAAGCAAATAAACAGAGTGTTATATATATGGATATGAGAAAATCTAATTTAACTAAATAAGATTATCAAGTGTATAAAGGAGGTATTATGAAAAATTCTAATAAATTAATAGGTACAGTAGTTCTTTCTACTGCACTTGTGTCTAGTGGTGTAGCTGTTATGGCTAATAATGAAAAAATAACAGAAAAAAATGATTCTGATTTGACTAGTATTTTAATAAAAAAATTAGATAATGGAGAAGCTTTTGATTTAAAGTTAATAAATCCAAGTGAAATGACAGGATATACTTTAACTTTAGATATATATGGTTCTGTAGAATTAGAGGATAGTTGCTTCAAAATAGCTCATGAAGATGAAAAGACTATAGTAAAATCAGCAGTGAAAAAGAACGGAGATACAACTAGAATAATTATAGCTGTTACTTCGGATAGTAGTTTAATAAAGAAAAATACTAATAAATCTAATAGTGTAAGAACATTTGATATAGGTAAAATATACATAAAAAATGCTAAAGAAGGTTCTAAATATAATATAACAAAAGTAGAATTCAATTCAATATCGTCAGCTGATGATAGTATGTTAAAAACATCTTCAATTGATGATGATAGCGATAAAGAAATAATAATAACAAAAGATGTAACAGAAAATTCAGGTGGTTCACAGAATATACCTACTTTTCCTTCTCATTCAGAGGATAAGAAGCCTGGTGGTGGAACTTCTGAGAATGAAAATAAACCTGAAAAACCAAATCCAGACCCAGAAGGTGGTGGCTCTGGTGGAGAATCAGAAAAACCTGAAGAAAAACCACCAGTAAAACCTGAAGAGCCAGAAAAACCAGGAGACAACGACAACTCAGGTGGGGGCTCTACTGGCGGAGGAACTTCAAAACCTGAAAAACCAGAAGAAGAAAAACCTGAGGACTACAACGTACAGCTATTCAGTATGTCAGGATCAGATAGATACGAAACATCAACAAAAATAAGTAAAACAGGATGGACATCTGGAGCGAAAAATGTAGTAATCGTAAACGGAAACGAAAAGAACATAGTCGATGGGCTATCAGCTACACCATTCGCAAGCATCAAAAATGCACCAGTACTACTATCAAATAACGGAAAACTTCCTTCTAGCACAATAAGTGAGTTAAAACGTTTAAATCCTACAAATGTATATGTAATCGGTGGAACAACATCAATGCCAGAAAGTGTTGTTAAGAGCATAAAGAACAATACAAAAGCAACTGTTACTCGTATAGGTGGAAAATCTAGATACGAAACATCTCTTGCAATAGCTAAACAGATAGATAAAATAGCTGATATAAATAAAGTATACATAAGTAGTGGTACAGGAGAAGTCGATGCATTATCAATAGCATCAGTTGCGGGTAGAGATAAAGCTCCAATACTTCTTACAAATGTAAATAAGGTAGATACAAATACTTACAACTTTATAAAATCAGAAAATGTTAAAAATGCTTACTTTATAGGTGGCGAAAAGAAAATATCAAATTCTGTTATAAAACAGATTGATAAAGTAGTTTCAGCGGATGTAAGTAAAAACAGAGTTGCTGGTCAGAATAGAAAAGATACAAATGCAGAAGTAATTGAAAAATTCTACACTAGCAGCAAGTTAAATGGTGTAGTTGTTGCTAAGGACGATGTGATAGTCGATGCTCTTACAGTAGGAAGTTTTGCAGCTAAAAACGATATGCCTGTTGTAATAGCTAAAAATTCATTAAGCTCAGCTCAGAAATCTGCATTAACTGGCAAAAAGACAGAAAAAGTTTATCAGTCTGGTGGAGGAGTTAAAGCTTCAGTAATAGATAACTTAAAAGAACTTTTAGGAACTAAAAAATAACACTCCTAAAAAATAGGAAAAATAGGATATATAAAGCTGTTACAAAATCTTTACTTTTGTAGCAGCTTTTTTTACTTAAAAAATAAATTAGTTGTTAAAAAAATTATAAGGATTTAAATTATAATGATTTAAAATATTTTTTATAACAAAATTCATAAATACATTCTATATTTTGCTTAATTAGTAATTAATTATTATAAAATTTCACAAAAGATGAATTTATTGGTATAATAGTAAGAGTATCTGTTAATAATATAAATTTAACTGGATAATTAATTTTTTGGTAGCTTAATTAAATTATCCAAGTATCTAAACAAAAACACAGGAAATTTAAAAGTACATAAAGGAGGGCAATATGAATTTGAGATCTAAATTTATCGGTATTATACTTGCTGGGGTATTATCGATTTCAATGACATTCACAGGATGTTCATCGAATAACACAGAAGATGATTCAAGCTCATCTAATAATTCGAGTTCATCAACAAGTATTTCATCTTCAGATAATGATGCATCAAATTCGGCATCTGATACGGCAGAAGATCAGAGCGATAAGTCTCGGTCGAATAACGACACATTGTCTGATGGTGATGTACAAATTCACTTTATCGATACAGGAAATAGCGATGCGATTCTAATAGATGATGGAGGAGTAGCTATGCTTATCGATGCTGGGGACAACGACGATGAAAGGTCAGTTGTAAATTATTTAAATGGACGGGGAGTAAAGGATATTAAATATCTTATATCTACTCATGCTCATGCAGACCATGCTGGTGGACTGGATGCAGTTGTTAAGAAATGTAAGGTAGAGAATGCATTTGTTTCTAATGGCGATGCAGATACTCGGACATATAGAGACTTTATCATGGCACTTTCAGACAAAGGATTGAATCCTTCAGTACCTTTAGAAGGTAAAAAATTTAAGCTAAAGAATTCTTATTTTGAAGTTTTCAATACTAATGGAGGCAGCACTACTAATAATGAGTCATTAGTTGTTCTTTTAACTCATGGAAATGACAAGATGTTATTTATGGGGGATGCTGAAGAAGAGGTTGAATACGAAATTTTAAATAAGGTTCCAGATGTAGACCTATTAAAATTAGGACATCATGGTTCTCATAGTAGCACAACAGATACATTTTTAAGTAAGACAAATCCAGAGTATGCGGTTATTTTATGTGGAAGAAATAACAAATACGGACATCCTCACAGAGAGACTATGCAGAAGCTTAAAGACAGGGGGATAGACGTATACAGAACGGATGAAAGCGGAGACCTTTTATTTACATCTAGTGGAAATGGTATTACTACAAATTCTAAAAAGGGAGATTATAATCCAGGCAGCAATTCTGTAGATGAGTATTCATCAGATTCTTCATATGAATCTAGTTATTCTGAATCTAACTCATCAGATGGTTCTGATAATTTAAAGACAGTATTTTGGACTAAAAATGGCAAGGTGTACCATAAATACAGAGATTGTTCTGGGCTACGGAAGAGCAAGAATGTATTGTCTGGAACTATTTCAGATAGTGGAAAACCAAGACTTTGTAAAAGATGTGAAGGAAGATAGCACTTAAACTAAAAAGGTATAAAATCAAAAGAGATAAAGCTTAATTTCAAAAATTCAAAAGGGAAAAAATTATTATTTAACTATTTAGATAAAGAATGTTTGTTTAAAAGAAAAAGTACTCCAAGTTTAATCGGAGTACTTTTTTATTGCATTTTAAATATTTTCAATTATTCAATTAAATATATCTAAAGTCTAAGATTTTGATAATTTATAAGTGAAAATTAAATTATTAAATTGTAAATTATTTTAAGACTCTAAATACACCAGTTACAATACCTATTATCTGAACCTGAGCATCTTCAAATATGAAAGGTTCCATAAAGTCATTTTCTGGCTGTAATCTTATTTTACCGTCTTCTTTGTAGAATGTTTTAACAGTAGCTTTTTCATTTTCTACTAATGCAGCTACCATTTGACCATTTGCAGCTGTATTTTTCTTATCTACAACTACATAGTCTCCATTTAATATACCCGCATTTACCATACTATCTCCCTTTACTCTAAGAACAAAATTGTCCTTTCCGCTAACAAGAGACGCTGGTAGTGGAATATATTCCTCTATATTCTGCTCAGCAAATATAGGCTCACCGGCAGTTATCTGACCTATAAGAGGAAGGTTTATCATTTCCTGGTGTAATCCCATAACATCGTCATCATCCCTAGCTTTATCCAGAACCTCGATAGCTCTTGGCTTAGTAGGGTCTTTTCTTATATATCCTAATTTTTCTAATTTATTTAGATGAGAATGAACAGTAGATGTAGATCTTAAATTTACCGCATCACAAATCTCTCTAACAGCAGGTGGATAACCCTTCTTAGAAATTTCGGATTTTATGAACTCTAGTATTGCTATTTGTTTGTCTGTTAAATTTGAATACATACTAATTCCTCATTTCTTTATTTAATCGCTTTATTTAACTCAATATCTTAACTTATTTTTATTGAATGGAACATAGCTAATTATTTGCTTAATAAAGTCAAAAATTTTATTATTTATAACTATATAATATCATATTTAACAGTAGGATACAAACATTTATTCGTCGAGCAAGTGTTCGTTTTTTTCATCATCATCTAGCCATTCAAAGTTCTTCACTATATCTCGTTTAACGTGTTTTTTATGAGCTGCATAAAGCTGCGTTGTCGTTACATTGTCGTGGTCAAGTAAGTTTTGAACATCGTATATAGTAAATCCATTTTGGATTAGAGAAGTAGCTGCGGTTGCTCTTAACTTATGAGGGCTATATCCTTTATCTCTAGTTGTACACATAGATATAGAGGTGTACTTTTTAACTAGGGAAGTGATAGCTCTTTCTGTCATCCTTTTTTTCTGAAGGGATAAGAATAATGCATCTCTGTGTTCTTCGGGAATATCCTCACTCTGAGGTCTTTCATTATTAATATAATCCAAAACAACATGCTCACAAGTTTTATTAATAGGCATTAAAACTTCCTTGCCCCTTTTTCTAAATATAGTAAACTCACCACGAGAGAAGTTAAAAGAAGAAATATTAAGCTCTCTAAGCTCATTTAATCTAAGTCCATAAGTGACAAATAGTGCTAAAATTGCTTTATCTCTAAGCTTAGTCTTTTTCCAATAAACTTTTTCTTTCTCAGTAAGTCCCTCACCAGTTTCTACAGCATCTAGCATAACAGCCACTTCATCAATCTCAAGCCTTTTTATAGCATCTGGCTGCGGTTTAGGGAGCTTTATTGGGTTAAAGCCATCAGTTATATTCTCTTTAAGCTGCTCATTCCTATAAAGGAATTTAAACAGAGTAGAGAGAGAGGATTTTTTTCTGGCAAGCGCACGATTATTATTCTCAAATACCATAGTCGTATTGCCAATTTCTTTATAATATCTACTACAATATTCACCGAGGAATAGATTTACGTCTCTAGCTTTAATCTCAGAGAATTCCTCTAAAGTGATGTCGTGAGTAATTTTTGCAGATGTATGTTCAGCCGTTTCAACAAGATAATGGCAGAAAAATAAAATATCCTCAAGATACGCAAGCCTACTTGATACAGAAACAGATCCTTTTAAGTATATAAAATAATCTTTCATAAAATCTGGGAGCTGCGATTGTATTTCAAGGCATTTTTCAACCTTTTTATTATCTCTAATTACAATGTTGTCAGGACGGCTCGATTTATTGTGTATTTTCATAAGTAAAACCTCCTATATTTATAATTATATAGAAGTTATTTAGATTAAGAAAGAATAATTTAAGATTTAATTGATTTAATTAAGGTAGAAATTTAATTAAGATAGAATTAGGATGTAGACTTAATTAAGATAGAAAAATTTAATATTTAAAACGCAATAGCAACTTATTTTATGTTATAATTTAACTTTAAATGATAATTAATTTTTAAACAATCTAAAATAGGAGGAAATTATGGGATTTACTGAAGATATGATTTGTCAGGATTGTGGAAAGACTTTTTCATGTTTTTTTGGGACAAATAAAGAAAGTTTTAGTGACTTTGATAATATTTTTAAAAATGAGTACGGAGAAAAAGCTCATAAGCAGCTTAAATTACTTTTAAGTAATATAGAAAACAACTCAGAAATAAATATCGACGATTATGGATGCTTTTCTGAAATAAAGTACGACTTAGATTTCAAAACTAAGTATTTAAAGAAAAAATTAGACGATTTAGCTGAACAGATAGAAATACAGGATAAAGAAAGAAAAAATAAGAATTCTAGGTTTAAATTTGTTGCAGAAACATTTTACTGGAAGTATGTAGAAGGATTTAATAAATTAAAGGATATAGTTGAATCTGGTGATGCTGAATCAATTGAACAGGCTTTTAATGAAAAATGGGTTCTTTTTGAAGGGAAAAGATTTGGACATACATTATTTAAATGTCC
>Snoopy_p2__coassemble_1603_pt1 | contig 11611 bp, 8 predicted proteins | sample Snoopy_p2__metabat2_high_PE_021 | metagenome-assembled genome bin Snoopy_p2 | reverse complement strand
TTATTTATTATTAAAATAAATAATAAGTATATTAATTTTTAGCAAAAATATTCTTATCAAACATACTCTAAAAAAACAAAGAATATTGTTTATTTTAATGAGAAATAATACTTAATTCATGAAGGGAGGGCCAAATTCAGATGAAAAATGACATATTCTACACCTTGATAGAAACCGTCGTCGCAAATAAGTTAAAAGATATGAAAAAATATCCCGGACGAGCTGCCAGGAACCTAATAGACTTAGGACTTTTATTCTCCAATGGGAATTTTCAAAATGCTTTTTTCTCATCCGCACAGACCATGCTTCAAAATGAGGACAGCCCTTATTATAAATTAATCGACAATGTCGTAAACAATGTCGATAATCAACGACTACTTACATTTGGAATGAATCTGGGCTACAATTCATTTAAATACGGTTCAAAAGTAATTAGAAAAAATGAGAAAAAATTAAATTGTTTTATTCCCTGGGAAATTACCATACATATAGATGATTTTTCTTTTAAAAATAATAACCAACGTTACGACAAACTTATATCTGATGGAGAAAAATTAGGAATATATAGTTGGGTAATTTTTTTGGATAAACCTTTTTCAGATTTCTTGGAATTGGCAAAAAAACACCCTGACAGTGTCTTTTTCATAATCTTAGAAAACTTAGATGAAAATAAACAGACAATACAAAATGAAATAGATGAAAAATTTTGGGATTGCGTTGAAGAACTTGAAAATATTATGCTCATAATAGAACTAGATAAGAAAAATCGCCATGTTTACAAAAAAATCAAACGTAGAAAGCTTTTGTATAGTGTCTATTACTATTATTCTCAAAAGAATATAGATTTAATATTGGACGGAAGTATTCTTCGTTTTGCCGAGCAATTCGACCCATTTTTCACTATTTTCATATCCGAGCCGTATTGTAACGATAATCTTCGCAAGATGGTTTATAAAGTTTCCGAGCAAACTAGAAGTGAACAGCGCTATAGCACTATAGCCTGGGAATTATTCTATAATAATGCATACATAGATAAAATTATCTCAAGTAAAAGTCAACTCATCTCCTTTGATCATAGTGGAAATCTATGTAGCGTTGATGGAAACGTAAATAATTTAGATTTTAATTCTTCAAAAGAGAATAATATTTTCTACTCTGACCTCAATTCAATTTTGAAGTCAAATTTTAAATATTAAATTTATCTAGAATTAAAACTCTCTTTAGAATAAGGTGTTAATCTCATTAAAAGCCAAACTTTTTATAATCAAGATTGTTTTATACTTATTATCCCTTAAATTTTAAGGTGGTTAGTTTTTATGTAATACCGAAAAAAGAGGCTGTTGCAATTAATGCAATAGCCTTTTTAAGTGAGTAATCACAATTATTTGCCTATAAAATAAAATTATCTATTAAACCTCTAATTCTTGTTGCATAATTACAATTGCAGTTTTTATGAGTTTCATTATTTTTTCTAAAAATTCATCGGCCTTCATACATTCTTTGCTCAAAAGCCATCTTTCAATTGCACACAAAATAGCATCTGTAAGGAAATCTACCGTAAATTCATCGACCTCTGCCTCATCTAAAGACACAAATTCCTCTAGCAAAAATAAAATCCTATTTTTCACTAAAGGTTGGATATACTCACAAAAATGGTCTGAAAAAGAGTTTTGTCCTTTTATCAGCAATGCCCTTTGATAAAATTCCCTATTATTATAAAAATACTCACAAATATTTTCTATTGATTCCATTCTTTCTTCGTAAGTTTCCTTAGAACTCCGCTCAGATGCTACTTTAATAAACTCAGTATCAAAAATCCAGTTTACTAAGTCGTATTTATCCTTGAAGTGATAATAGAAGCTTTTTCTATTCATATCACATCCATCGCAAATTTGAGCCACAGTTATCTTGTCAAATGGTACAGTTTTCATAATCTCTTTTAACGATTCTGCCAAAGCTTTTTTAGTTATATTAGAATCAGCCATAAAAACCCTCCCTTAAATAGTTAAATCGACACACTATTAAATTAATTTGTCATATCGTACTCTACCTATAATACTACTATATCATATTATTCAATATAAAAATTGTTTTAACGTATTATATTTTTTTTCTCAACTTTTACTAATGTATGTGTAGTTTTCTTCATATTTATTGCAAGCTATTTTTCTTAGTGTTAAAATCAATGCAAATATAATTGCAATTAATTATAATAAATATACTTTTTCATTTTTTAATTGAGTTATATTTTGTAATAATCTTATCTTTTAAAATAAAGATTTTCTATTTTTTAATAATTTTATGTTTTTTTAATAAACATATTATCTATTTTCAAAGGAGATGCATTTATGATGATGTATAAAACACACAAATTTGACCACAAAGTCGATGAAGATGTTATTTTCGCTTCTAGAGATTCGGAATTTATTTTGCCTAAATATAAAATTCCAAAAGAACAGTCTGACTCTAAGGCTATTTTAGAAATAGTAAAAGATGAGCTATTTTTAGATGGAAATGCTAGACAAAATCTGGCTACATTCACTCAGACTTACGAAGATGAGTACATCAAAGAAATAATGGAAATTGGAATGAATAAAAATATGATAGATAAGGACGAATATCCTCAAACCGCAGAAATCGAAAACCGTATAGTTTCTATGCTTGCAGATTTATGGAATTCTCCAAATGAACTAACTTCTGTAGGTACATCTACTGTTGGTTCTTCTGAGGCTTGTATGCTTGGAGGACTTGCGATGTATCATCGTTGGAGAATGAAAAGACTTGCTGAGGACAAAGATGTAAGCAAGCCAAACTTGGTTACAGGGCCTGTTCAGGTTGTCTGGGAAAAATTTGCAAGATATTGGGATATAGAGCTTAGAGAGATTCCAATGGAAGAAGGAAGATATTATATGGATCCTGATTCTATGCTTGAATATATAGATGAAAATACAATAGGTGTAGTTACAACTCTTGGACTTACATTTACAGGAGAGTATGAACCTATCGAAAAACTTTCTCATGCACTTGATAAGCTTGAAGAAAAAACTGGTTTAGATATAGATATGCACATAGATGCAGCATCTGGTGGATTTTTAGCACCATTCTGTGCACCTAAGATAAAATGGGACTTTAGACTTCCTAGAGTTAAATCAATAAGTGCTTCAGGACACAAATTTGGACTTGCTCCTCTAGGTTGTGGATTTGTTGTTTGGCGTGATGAAAAAGATTTACCTGATGATTTAATTTTCCACGTAAACTATTTAGGTGGAGATATGTCTGTGTTCCAGCTTAACTTCTCAAGACCTGCTGGACCAATTATCGCTCAATACTATCAGCTCCTTAGACTTGGATTTGATGGATATAAAAAAGTACACATGAACTGCTACAAAACTGCCCAGTATTTAGCTAAAGAGATTGAAAAACTTGGCGTATTTGAGATAATTTTTGACGGAAATCCTAATAAAGGTATACCTGCAGTTACATGGAGATTAAAGGAAGATGCTGATGTTTCGTTTAATTTATACGATTTTGCTGATAAGTTGAGAAGTAGAGGTTGGTTAGTTCCTGCGTATTCACTTCCAAGATATGCTGAGAATGTTGTTGTTCAGAGGGTTCTTGTTAGACAGGGATTTGGACTTGATATGGCTTCACTTCTTATGGATGATATTAAGAGAACGTTGAAGTATTTTGAGACTCACAGGGTCGTTTCTCATTTGAATGAGGAAGATGTTGCGAGCTTGAATCATACTGGAAGATAGATATAGAAAATGGGCTGTCACATCAATTAATATTAATGTGACAGCCCATTTTTTATATCTATCTTTTAAGTGGATAAATTATTGTTGTTGAAAGCCTTTATAATATGTCTTTTAGTGATTTTTCATTAAAAAAGACTATTGCATTAATTATAATATCATTGTTTTGCTAATAATATAAGATATACATTATTTTCTATTTTTACTATTTATGTAAATATATCAACTGCCTACATTTTTATCAATCACAAAGGTGAAATCTTCCTCTTGAATAGTTGATAATTCTACATTTCCTGGATTATACAGATTTATTACTCGTCTTGCATGATTCATAACTAAATCATCATATAAATTTCTTACTAATCTTCCGTTCGCAAAGTTTTTATCCTTTGATTTAGTCTGTTGCTCGAAATACAAATGAATCTTTTCCTTAACTTTATCATCCAATATATAATCATTATTCTTACACATAGAAATCAATATTTTTTCTAACTCATTTGCATTGTAGTCATCGAATTCTATAAATGTGTTAAATCTTGATTTCAATCCAGGGTTTGATTCAAAAAAATCATTCATTGGTTCAGTGTATCCTGCAACAATAACAACTAAGTCTTCTCTATAATCTTCTAATGCTTTAGTTAGCTCTGTTAAACATTCTCTACCATATGAATCAGAGGAATCATTTTCTGTAATACTATAAGCCTCATCTATAAATAAAACCCCACCCTTAGCTTGTTCAATAACTTTTTTTACCTTTAGAGCTGTTTGCCCCTGATAGCCGGCAATTAAGTCTGTTCTTGAAACTTCAACAAAATGTCCCTTAGAAAGCAATCCTATATGCTTATAAATCCTACCTACAATACGTGCAACTGTTGTTTTTCCTGTTCCTGGATTTCCCGTAAATGCAAGATGTAATGTATTTTTAGATGAATGAAGATTTTTTTCTCGACGCATTTTTTGAACTTTCTGATATACAATCAAGTCTTGTACCTTACTCTTTACATTTTCCAATCCAACCAGCATATTTAATTCATCTAATAAATCTTGAAGTGTTCGTGTATCTTCTTCTGTACTTTCTTGAGATTTGCAAATTTCCTTTATGGTTAAATACCCATAAAACTCAATTAAACTTGTATTAATTACATATGCAACCCTTTTTACATCAATATTATTTTTAGGATTTTCTATTATCTCAGAAATTTTATTAAGCAATATAATTGTAGCTGTTTTATTATTATCTTCAACAATCATATTAGCTAATTTTGTTATTTCACCACATGCATCAGTAATAGCATCTAATTTAGAGGCATTATTAATTAGTTCTTTTCCATACTTATCCATCATATCACCTTCATAAAAAGTAAAATCAATTCAATAATCGCTAGTACCATTGAACCTCCAGCAATCCAATATGCATATTTGACTTTCTTCATTAAAGACTCTATAGATACACTCATTATTTGCGTTGTTTCCGCAATATTTTCATTAAATTCTTCCTTATTTTTTTTGATAATAGCAACGAGATTTTCATCTTTTTTTTCACATTCAATAATCTTTGATGTATGCTCCTTAACATCTCTCCAAATATCATCAACATCATATAAATGAGAAATACTACTTAATTGTCCCATACTTGACTTTAGAATACTTATTTCTTTTACACTTAGATTGATGCTTTCATGCATATTGCCATTCTCTTGTTGAAGTTCATTCAATTTATCTGTATGAATTTTCACTTCTCCTTCCACTTGCTGTATACTAATTTCATTTTCTTTAGTTTTTTCACAAATAAAATCAATTTCCATTAAGTGCTTAAGTGATTTTACTTCATTTGTAAAGTCTACTAACTCATTAATCAAATTTCTACTGTCAATAGCATATTTTTCTATATCTTCTATGTTTTTACAAATAGTTTCAATATTTTCCTTATGTTTTGCACTTGTTCTGGTAAGAGTAGCTAGATCATTTTGATGTTCTTTAATTCTACTGTTAATTTTCTCAATATTACTTTTACAATTATCTAAATCTTTCCGCAAAATAGGAATATCCCTATTTATCTGTTCTGATAAACTTTTATTTTTGTTATTAGCTTCTTTAATATCTTCTGTTGTTTTATTAGAGAACTTTATAATGCTATCAGATACTACTTTTATTTCCTTTTGTATGGACTTACAATCATTCCATATTTTATCAATATCTGTTAAGTGCTTATACTCTTCAAGTTTTTTCTTAAAATCTTTTAATATCTTAACTATTTTAGAAATATTCTCAACATTACTCTCTATTTCTACTTGGTGTGTATCCAATTTTCTTTGTTGGGTCGCAAGTTTTTCATTGTGTTTTTTTAGCGTTTCTTGTTGTATTCTAACATCATTACTAGTTTTTTCTATTACTTTAAGATTGCAAATAATACTCTTAATATAGTCCTTGTCAAGTGCATCAAGCGCATTATATATTTCTCGGAACTCTTTTATCACCTTATTATTTGTTGTATTGACAGAAATAAAATGATTTTGGATAGTTTCTAGTCTGTTATTTAACTCATATCCTCTTACCTTATGGTCTCCCAGTCCCAAAAAACCTCCATCTATTTTAACTTTGTCAATTGCAAGTTCAGCCTCTGTTTTTTCAGAAAATTCCTTCAATCGATTTTTCGCTAACTCAAAACTATGCCTCTTAATATCTATTTCTTTCATAATCTACACTCCTATTTTAATATTTCATCCAACTCATTATAAATCGAATCAATCTCTTTCTTAATCGAAATATCTTCTTTATCAATGACAGTATTTTTACTTTTATCTTTTATATTATTATCCTTTTCATTTAAAAATTCTTCTACAAAATCCTCCATAATGTTATTATAACTATCTTTCATTATAAAACTAGCTTCAGAATGTCTTTCATAAATATTCTGTAAAGTTTCATTTTTAACTTGATTACTTTCTTCTAATATATTTGTTTTATAAAAATTTTTTTCTTCTTGATTTTTTGATACAAATTCTGCTTTTTTATCTACTATTTTAGATGTAGTAGTATTTTTTTTTATTTTATATATCCAATAACCAACACCCACAGTAAATCCAAACGTAGAAATATAAATAAGTATTTTTTTCATTATTGTTCTTCTCCTTAATCAAAACTATCTAGTAAATTATCTAAATCACTGCTTATTGTATCAATTTTCTTATTGGTAATTACATCCTCTTCATCTATTACTACGTTATCTGTATCTTCTGAAAAATCTTCTACAAAATCTTCCATTATCTTTTCACATGAATCCTTTATTATATTCGCTGCTTCTCGATGTCTTTCAGAAATATTTGTTTGTGCATTTTCTTTACTACTTTCAAGTAATATTTCATTTATAATCTGAATTTGATGCTGCTTATTAATAACTTTGTTTCCTTTTTCTATTATGGATGCTTGCATAAATTCATTTTGTTTTTTTGAAATTAGCTTATCAAGAAGGTTGATAGCAATTGCACCGATTATTCCAACTACAACAGCACCCATAAAAATACCCAATATGTTAGCTAAACTACCAAGCATTGGAATTTCAAAAGCAAAAATAGGAATAGTCATAAGTCCTTTTTCAATCACTTCTCCTAACAATAAGGCACCTGTTCCAGTAAGTCCAGCAATAATAATTTTTCCAACCTCCATCAAAAGGATTTCGATAGGTTTTCCCTTATTTACAGGATTCTTAATATATGTAACTGCATCTTTAAGAGAAGCCCATCCTTGCTTAAACATCATACAAACCTTTTTAATTGTTCCAAATATAGGACCTATAATAGCTGTAGCCACTGTAGAGAGAACTGTATTACCTACATTAATCAAATGCATTTTCATTTTACCTATAAAAGAGTGAATTGCTTCTTTTAAGCTATCCAAAAGAGTATCTAATGCTTTTTTAGCAGACTTAAACCACTTGACTAACTTTACAACAATCTCTTTTATAAACTCCGCCAACAATTGCATAATCGCTGTACGAAGGGCTTTTCCACCAATACGGAATGCCTCTTCTTTTCTTGATTTTTTACCTGCCTCAATAGATCTTTGTTCTGCTTCTTTTTTCTGCTTTTCATACTCTGCTTCAGATTCAGCATAATTTTTACGCATTTTCGCCTCATCTTCTTCACTAATATCAAATATTTCAGTTGGTTTTTGCCCATTAGCATTAGGATTATCGAGCCAATCTAACATTGATTTATCACCCTTAGAACGATTAAGAGTTGAATCCATTTCATTTAGATTTATATCACTATTAGCAAATGCACTCTGTTCTTCCTTTGTCATATGTGCATTGGCTGCTGGATCACGAATGATTTCAGCAGCAGAAATAGTGTGATCCATGTCCGTATGCTTTTCTAAAGAGCCACGCGGTCGTTTTTTATCAAACTCACTTCTTGCTCCTTTAACTAAAATTGCTTCTTCCTTTCCTGACCTAGTTTTATGCGTTACAACATTTCCATTCTCATCTTTTACAAAATTAGCTTGCCAATCTTCATAACGTTTATTGTAGTCAATTTCTATATTATGAGTTGCTATTTTACCATTTGCAAAATTTTCTGTCGTTTGAATATGTGCATCTTTTCTTAAATCAAGATGTAAACCTCTATTTTCCTTAATAAAGTCTTCACCAGCTTTTATAGCAACTTGATTTAAAAATTGTTCCCATACAACATTCATAACAACATTACCAAGATTATCCGGATTACCAATTTTCTCCTTTTCTTCTGTTAAAAATTTCATATCATAAAGTTCTTCCTCTAATTGGAGTTGAAGTTTTTCCTCCAATTCATCAAAATCAAATGTTCTAAAAAAATCCTCATTCAATTTTTCATCCTCATTAAAGATTGCATTTTCCTTTGCCATATTTTTATCCTTTCATATTTTATAAAGATTATAGTCTAAGTTTCCATTACCAATTATATCTTTAATTGTACTAAAAAACATCCTTACCATTTGTCCTTCATATCGAACAATTCTATCTTGTATTCAAAAACATAAATTATCTCAAATAAGTGATATTTACAATCTTCTATTGTTTTTTAAAACTAACACTATTAATATACTTTTATCTTAGCATATAAATCAGAAAACCACAATAATCGTATATAATCTACTTATATGGTTGAATTAATAAATTGAATCTAAGTTTATAAAAAAATCTTATCATTGCATTATTTTATTAAAAAATCAAATTATATCATTACTTATATAGAATAATTATATATATATATTGGTGACATTTTAATTTTACTGATTAAAAATACCTAATTCATGCTATATCGTCATTTCTGAAAATCTTTTATAATAAATATATGATGAGATGGATGGTTTTTACCTAAATAATCCTACTTACTCTGAACCGAATAGAAACTCTGTCTTGCTTGTACTTGAAAATAGTATTACTTCAAGAACCCTAAGAGTGGAAGATAGAATACAAAAGAATTTCGATAAATCAGTTTTTAATTCTTTAAACGAATATGAAATTAAAATTGTTCAATTTCTAATGACAAATGAAAAAATAACTGTGAAAATAGCTTCCTCTTTAACAAAAAGAAGTGATGTTACATCTAGAAATAATTTAAAACAACTTGAAAGCATTGGTATTTTGCAGTGGCATGGTAGTAATAAAAAAGATCCTACTCAATATTACACTCTTAGCCCCAAATACAAATAGTTATATTTATTAAATACTCAAAAATATTTTCGAGTAACTTTCGAGTACTTTCGAGTAACTTTCGAGTAGATATAATGCTTTCTAAATATTTCCATGTAACTTCCAAGTAAAAAGGGACTTTTGCAGCTAACACTACAACAGTCCCTTTTCTTATTTATGAATTGATTTCTTCGCACATTTATTTATACACTCGCCGCATCTTATACATTCAACACTATTTGGATTTTCATACGGTTTTATACCCATTTTGCATTTTTTCCGACACAGCCTACATTTATTACAGCTGCTATCCACCTTATATCTAAACGGAGATATTTTATTAAACAATCCTAAAAACACTCCAAAGGGACAAAAATATTTACAAAACGGTCTAAAAGCAAATATAGACATCAAAAACACTGTCACAAACCCAAATAATTTTACAAATATCTTAAAATCTCCAAATATGCTCTTATCTTGCATAATTGAAATTGGCACTAAAATAAGCAACGAAATAAATATAATGTATTTTATTTTCTCTCTAATAATGCCACATTTTCCACATGCACACTGTGAGGGAACATGTCAACTGGCTGAATTTCAACACATTTGAATCCTCTTTCGTCCATATACGCTAAATCCCTAGCCAAAGTAGATGGGTTACAAGAAACGTAAACCACTCTCTCTGGATCCATAGAAACTATAGTATCAAGCACTTTTTCGTCGCATCCCTTTCTTGGTGGGTCGACAACGACAACATCTGCTTTCTTCCCTTCTTTGTACATCTTTGGAACAACTTCTTCTGCTTTTCCAGCGTAGAACTCAGTATTTTCAAGTCCGTTAAGTTCTGCATTTCTCTTAGCATCTTTTATCGCATCCTCAACAATTTCAATTCCATATACCTTCTTAGCTTTCTGTGCTAAGAACAGAGAAATCGTACCAATTCCGCAGTATATATCGAAAACTGTTTCATTTCCAGTTAAATTTGCATACTCTAAAGCCTTGTTATATAGCACCTCTGTCTGCACCGGATTTACCTGGAAGAATGAAAGTGGAGATATTTCAAACACAAGATTTCCTATATAATCGTTGATTTTTCCTGTTCCACATATAACTTTATTCTCTCTTCCAAGAATTACATTTGTTTTATTTGTATTTACATTTACAACTAAAGTTTTAAATCCTTTTATTCTCTCTTCAAGTATTTTTGCAAGTTTATTTACATTAGGTATATTTTTTCCATTTGCAACTAATACAACCATAACCTCGCCAGTTGTAAATCCGATTTTTGTAACTATGTGTCTTAAAAGACCTTTGTGTTTCACCTCATCGTACACACTTATATTATTTTCGACGATAAATTCTCTAACAACCTCGATTATTTCGTCGTTTAATTCGTGCTGTATCATACACTTAGCTGTTGGAATTACCTCGTGGCTCTTCTTTTTATAGAACCCAATCACAGGCTCCCCTTTTCTCATCTGAACTGGGAACTGAGCCTTATTTCTGTATCTAAATGGAGTTTCCATACCGATTGTATCGTGTATAGTCGCACCTTCAATCTTACCAATTCTTGAAATAACCTGCTTAACCTCGTTAGTTTTAAGCTCAAGCTGCTTATTGTAGTCAAGCTCCTGAATTTGACAACCACCACACATTTTTAGGCTATCGTCGCAAACTCTCTCCACTCTGTAAGGAGAATGCTCGATAATCTCAACAAGATCACCAACTGCATAATTTTTCTTAGACTTATTTATCTTTACCTTAACCTTTTCTCCAACTAATGCACAGTCCACAAAAACTGTAAACCCATCGTATTTACCAATTCCGACACCAGACTCACCCATGTCTACTATATCTACTACATACTCTTTATTTTTCTCTAGCATAACTTCCTCCATTTTCTAAAAATTTTTATCTATCTCAATCAAATTCTTTCCAAAATTTTATAACTTTAGCTTTATTTTAAAATTATTTTCTCTCTAATTTTACAACTTTAGTTTTACTTTTTAATTTTTTCTCTTTTATTCTAAAATTATCTTCTCTCAAAAATAACTTATCTTAACTAAAAAAATCAATTATAATAACTTTTAAAAAAGTAAATATTATAATTTTTTCAGTACTAAAAACTATTATTCTCAAAATTTAATTTTAACAGAAAAAAGCCCTGTACTCAAGTACAAGG
>Snoopy_p2__coassemble_1549_pt1 | contig 11905 bp, 11 predicted proteins | sample Snoopy_p2__metabat2_high_PE_021 | metagenome-assembled genome bin Snoopy_p2 | reverse complement strand
TCAAACAGAGAGTAGCTATAAAATTCGGTGAACTTATATACGATGGATTATGGTATTCAAAATTAAGAGAAGCAATAGAAGCTTTTATGGACTGCACACAGGAAAATGTAACAGGTACAGTAAAAGTTAAATTATACAAAGGTAACATAAAACCTGCTGGAATATTTGCAGATTCTCCATTATACGATGAAAGTATATCTTCATTCGGAAATAGTGAATACTACGACCACCACGACGCAGAAGGATTCATCAACTTATTTACACTACCTCTAAAAATTAGAGCTATGAAAGAAGGAAAATAAATTTATAAAAATTTAAGAGGATAGATAAAATTAAGAAGGCTGTTACAAAATTTGTAGCAGTCTTTTTAGTTATTTATGTATAAGGTAGTTGTATTTTTAAAAGTATGTTATTATAGAATATGCTAGTGAATCATTTAGTTGAAAATAAAATATTAATTTGATTCGATTTCACAAAATTTACGGAATTGTAAACATTATTCTATCGGTATATATAGAATATGTTAAAAATTTGCGTTATAATGATAAAGTGAAATTATTTCAAATGACTTCCAACTTTACTGAGTTATATCTAAAGTCTGTAAACTTTAATGAAAGGGAGTGGGTGTATTGGCAAGAAAAGGAGCAAAAAATGTCCCAAAGAAAAAGGTCGCAGCAATAATAGTTGGCGTATTAGCTATAATATATATAGGTTTATCAGTTTTTTTCACAAGCCATTTTTACTTTGGAACTAAAATAAATGGAGAAAGTTGTTCTGGTAAAACTGTAGCAGAAGTTGAGGAAATGTTTGGTCAGGTTTCAGGTGATTATAGCCTTACTTTGACAGACAAAAGAAACAAAGAATTTAAAATAACTGCAAAAGACATAAATCTTACTTTCCACGATGAAGGTCAGATACAGAAAATAAAAGATAGTCAGAGTTCTTTTGGATGGATAGTTGGAATATTCAAAGATAAAGACTATAAAGCAGATGTAGTTAGATATGACAATGCTAAGTTAGAAAAATTATACAATGGATTTGAATTATTTGATAAAAACTATGTTATAGAACCTAAGAGTGCGTATCCTGAATACAGCAGAAAAACAAACTCTTATGAAATAAGACCTGAAATATACGGAAATAAAGTTAATAAAGAAGCACTTTATAAAGAAATACAGAAATCTATATTATCAGGAAATAAAGCAATAAATATAGATGAAGCAGGCCTATATGTACAGCCAAAAAATAAGGAAGATAACTCTAAGCTTGCAAAAGCTGTAGAAAAACTTAACAAAAAAGTTAAGATGAAAGTTACTTATGATTTTGAAGATAGAAAAGAAGTATTCTCTGGATATGAAATAGCACAGCTTTTAAACTGTGATTCAGAAGGAAACTACGATATAACTATCAACAGAGATAGAATGATAGAGCTTTTAAGAGGATTAAGTAAACAGTACAGTACTTATGGAGATCCAAGAAAATTCAAAGCATCTTCAGGTAAAGAAATAACTATATACGGTGGTTCTTACGGTTGGTTAATCGATAAAGAAAAAGAAGCTGATGAGCTTACAAAAGTTCTTGAAGCAGGAAAAAGTGTTACAAGAGAGCCAGTTTATTCTCAGACAGCACTTCATCGTACAAAAGATGATATAGGAAATACTTATGTTGAAATAAGCTTAGGTGGTCAGTATTTATGGTACTATAGAGATGGAAAACTTGTTACTAGTTTCCCTGTAGTTACTGGAAATGTAAGCAAAGGGCATGGAACACCAGGTGGTATATATCCTCTAAACTACAAAGAAAGAGATACATACTTAAATGGACGGAACTATAGTTCTCACGTAAACTATTGGATGCCATTTAACGGAAATATAGGTCTTCATGATGCTACATGGAGAGGTTCTTTCGGTGGTGGAATATATAGAAGTAATGGTTCTCATGGATGTGTAAACTGTCCATATAGTGGAGCAGCTACTATATACAAAACAATAGAAAAAGGAACACCAATAATTTTATACTAAAAAATATTCCCTCAGTTAAAAACTGAGGGATTTTTTATTCTTTACTTTATCTATATAAATCAAACACAAAATAATTTATATCTCCTCTATACTTAGAAATAGAGTACTCAATAACCTTGTTTCCGTTTCCATACCCATAAGAATGGAAATAAAAAATAGGATCATTTTCCTTTATATCCAATAAATCAGATGTAGTCTCATCTGCTTTTACAGTTTCTAGTTTTCTTCTTATCTTAACTACTGGATTTCCTTTATCAGAAAAATAATCATAAAGACGAGAATTAACAAAATCTACATTCTCTATATCTGGAAATAATTTGTATGGTATATATGTTGTTACGATAACATTTGGCTTAGAGTTAATATATCTAAGTCTTATAAGTTTACATACTTTTTCTGATGAAGAAATTCCAAGAGCTTTTGAAACTTCTTCAGATGCTTTTTCTATTTTTAAAGATATAACCTTTGTACTTGTAGTTAATCCTTTTTCATTCATTTCTTTATCAAAACTTAAAATCTTTTGTGTAAATTCCTGCTCAATTTTTCTTTGGCAGACCATTGTTCCCCTTTTTCTTCTCTTTTCAAGATAACCATCATCTACAAGAAGTTGAATTGCCTGTCTAACTGTAGGTCTACTTACATCGTAAATTTCTGATAGTTCTATTTCGGTAGGAATTAAATCTCCTTCCTTGTATGTTCCGTTATTTATCTTTTCGAGTAAATCGCATTTTATTTTTAAATACATTGCTGCCATTAGAATATCTCCTTAATCTTTAATGATTATATTATAACATTCAAAAAAAATATATACAATATAATTACATATTAAAAATTATACATTACATAACAGATAAAATATATTGACATATTATTTACATAATGTTATATTATAGACAAATAAATCAAAAAGTTAAAAAATAACACCAATAAATTTTAAAAAGGAGATGTTTTAATATGAAATTAACTAAAAAGGAGCTAGCAAAATACTTTGATCACACGTTTTTAAAGGCATATGCAACAAATAATGATCTTCGAAATTTGTGTGAAGAAGCAAAATCTATAGGGGCTGCTATGGTGGCAATTAATACTGAATGGGTAGAGTTTTGTAAAAAAGAGCTAGAAGATACGGATATACACGTTGGAGCAGCAATAGGATTTCCTCTAGGTCAGTGTGGACTTGGGACAAAACTATTTGAAACAGAGTATGCTATAAGTCAAGGTGCTGATGAGATAGACTATGTTATAAATATAAGTAAAGCAAAGATGCACGACTGGGATTTTATAAAAAAAGAGATGGAGCTTATAGTAGATATATGTAGAAGAAATAATAGAATATCTAAGGTAATATTTGAAAATTGCTACCTAGAAAAAGATGAGATAAAAAAATTAGCTGAGATAGCTAAGGAAGTTAAACCAGACTTTATTAAAACTAGTACGGGATTTGGAACAGGAGGAGCTACATTAGAAGATGTTAAGCTTATGATTGATACAGTGGACGGAGAAGTATCTGTTAAAGCTGCTGGTGGAATAAGGGATTATGAAACTGCAAAAAAAATGATAGACTTAGGTGTTAAAAGAATAGGAACAAGTTCTTCTCTTAAAATAATTGAAGAATTTGAAAAGGAGAATGAAAAGTAATGTATAATGGAGAGCCTAAAAGACCTATATTTTTAGAAAGTATAAAAGTAGATACTATATGGGGAAATGGCAATATAAGCAAATCAAGAGGATATGATAAAAATTACGGAACTTGGTGGGAAATATCGGCAAATAAGAAGAGTGCAAATACAATAAAAAATTACGATACGGATAAAAATTTTTATGAATTTATAAAAGAAGATGAAAATTCAATACTAGGAGAGGGGTATACTCTCCATGAAATGTTAAGACTAGGATATTTAGATACAATAGATTCTTTAAGCATACAAGTTCATCCAGAGGATGAATATGCAATGAAAAATTCAGACGACTTTGGGAAAAAGGAAAGTTGGTATATAATAGATGCCAAGCTAGGTGCGGAATTAGTTGCAGGTACTACTACAGATGATGTAAAGATTATAAAAGAAGCTTTTGAAAATGGAACTCTTGAAAAATATCTAAAAAAATGGGAAGTTTCAAAAGGCGACTTTATAACTATTCCAGCAGGGATGATACATGCCTTAGGACGGGATATACTTGCCCTTGAAATAGGAACAAACTCAGATACTACCTATAGATTTTATGACTATAATAGAACGGATAAAAATGGCAAAAAAAGAGAACTGCATGTAAAAGAATCATTTGATGTTGTAGATTTTTCTAAACAACCAGAATTTATTAAATGTGAGGAAAAGAGTAGAAGGCTTATAGATTCTGAGGAATATGTAATAGATGAGTTATACTTAGAAGAAAATAAGGAAATAATATTAGATAAGCATTTTTGTGTAGTGTCTAATATAGGAGAAGATTGTATAATAGAATGGTGTGGAGAAAAAATAGTTCTTCCAAAATATGATAGTGTATTTGTTCCATATGCATCTAAAAAAATATGCATAGAAAAGGGAGCACACGTACTTATTAGTCAACCAGGAAAGGAGATATAAATATGAAAAAAACTATACTTGTAACAGGGGCTAGAGGATATATAGCTAGTTATGTTCAGAATCTTAATAAAGAAAAATTTAACTGGATAAGAATGACTAGAGATGAAGTAGATTTTTCTGATCCAGATGCAGTAGAAAAATTTGTTGAAGCTCAGGAGTTTGATATATGTTTCCATACAGCAGCAATTGCAGCAACAGTTGCATGTGAGGAAAATCCAGAGCTTGCAAATAAGATAAATGTTGAATCTACAAAGAGAATAGTAGATGCTTGTAAAAAGAAAAATGCTAAATTAGTTTTCTGTTCAACAGAGCAGATATTTAATGGGAAAGAAAATCATGGGCCTTTTAATGAAGAGGAAGAGTACAATGCTGTAACAGTATATGGACAGAATAAAATAGACTGTGAAAAATATATAGAGGAAAGTGGTGTAGATGCGGTTACACTTAGACTTTCTTGGATGTTAGGTCTATCATTTGCAGGGGTAAAAGCAAATCCAAGCTTAGTGAAAACTGTTTTTAATGCTGTATTATATCAGAAGCCAACTTTATTTACTTGTAATGAAAAAAGAGGGATTACATATGCAAAATATTTAGCAGAGCAGTTTGATAAGATAACAGAGCTTCCTTGTGGAATATACAATGTATCATCTTCAAATGATATGACTACATACGAATGTGCATGTTTGGCTGCCAGAAAGATGGGAATATCTGAGGAAAATATAGAAAAATATATCCTACCTAACAAAGAAAGATATAGTGATAGATTCCGTGATTATAGATTAGACAATAAAAAGATTGAAGATATGGGAATTAAATTTGGAGATTTTGAATCTGGATTAGAAGATATATTAAAAGATTTTTCGCTATTAAAATAATTAAAGTATTTAAAAGGGACCTCAAAAGAGGTTTCTTTTTTTGTGGGAATCTTCAAGAATTTTTAAAAAATTTCAAAATTGTTACCACTTATATTGATATTAATATGATAAAATAAATTAACTAAATAATGTGTACGGAGGGGATCTGTATGAGAAGAGAAAATTATAAAGATGAAATAAATTATTCAGAAGAACAATCAAAATTAGATAGAAAAAGAGATCCAGCAATAGATTATAGTTATGAAAACAAAGGGAGTATTTTTAGAAAAATAGCTAAAGAAAGAACTGAAAAAAAGATACATAAAGAAGGTCATTTAGGAGCTGTGAAAGATAAAACAGATAACTATTCTGGATATAGCTCAGAGTCATATTCAAATAAAAAAACTAAGTCAAATGGGTATAAAGTTTGTAAAAAATGCGGAACTCAGATGTACAAAGATTCAAAGGTATGCCCTAGATGTGGTGAAGAGCAAAATACAAACGAAACAGCGGGTTTTATAATATCTAAAATATTTAAATTAATAATTATTGTAGTTGTTATAAATATTGTAATAGGTGCTGCATCATTTATTTTTAATAGTGACGAAGATATATCTTATGAAGAGGAAATTTCAAATGAAGAAGTATCAAGTGAAGAGCCATATATAGATTATGCGGAGTATTCAAAACCTGTGAAGTTAAAATATAATGTAAACTCTAAGGATGTTTTAAAAATAGACAAAGAAAAATTCGAAGTTGGCAAGGAAATACCAGCAGGAGAGTATATGTTTGTAAAAAATGAAGGGACTAGCCTAGGAAGTATAAAAATATTCACAGAAAATGATAAAAGCAATCCTGAATTATTAGAAACAGTACATAGAAACTACTATGTTAAATTGGAAGAAGGAGATACTGTAGAATTAAGAGCAGGAACTTTATACAAGGCAGATCAGGTAGAGTTAGATATGTCAGATGAAAATAATCTAAAATCTGGTATGTATAGACTAGGAAAAGATGTAGGAGATGCGTTTACTATAGATGGTAATAGCAAAACATACTATGCTGTATTAGATGAGAATAACGTCATAATAACAAATGGATTTGTAGATGATGGCCCATTCTTTATGGATAAAACATTTATAGAAGATTCATCTACTCAAGGTGAGGTTGCTAAATACATATATGTAAGCAATGGAATAATTATTCCAGAATAAAATATTAAAAAAGAAACATTAAAAAATAAAATATTGAAAATATTGAAAAGGAAATATTAAAATAAAATTTAATTAATTCATGAAAAATGGGCTGTTGCAAATAATGCACAGCCCATTTTTCGCTTAATACAAACAAAATAAAAAGGTTTAAAAAAAAATGAAAAAATTAAAATTATATAAGATAACCCATTCTTAGATTTTCTTCTATTTCAAGATATTCTAAGAATGAAACGAAATCTTCGTCTCCAACTAAAAGCGAACACTGTCTGTATTTTTCTAAGAAAGAATCTAGGTCAGAGAAAAGTTCCACTGCCTTTCTTATTTCAAAATCACTCATCATAGCTTCTAAAGATGAGTTGTCTAATGTATTTATGTGTTTCATAAAAATCGCCTCCGTATCTTCTTTTGTTTTACTTTATACTTAAAGTATAACTTCTATTGGTGCAGTATAATGTTACGAAAGAAAAAAGGTTAAAAATTTTTCAAAAAAAATTATTCTGTATAAATCTTGAAAAACATTGTATATTAGAGATAGTTATATATTATAAATAATTATTTTTTAAAGAGAGGAACAAGTGTAATGGGAAAAATCGGTACAGCGCTTAATATGGTAATGCTGCTTCAAAGTAATGGAAAAATGAAACTCGATGAAATAGCTAGGGAATTAGAAGTTAGTAAAAGGCAAGTGCAAGAATATAAGAGTGAGCTTGAACAAGCAGGTATATTTATTGATTCTCAGAGTGGGAAATATGGGGGATATTCTATAGCTCCTGAAAGTATATATTTTTCTGCTTCACTAAGGGAAATGGATTTAGGAATATTAGATAGGGTAGCAGATTTTCTTACAGAGTCAAATAATATGTACTCTAAGGAATACAAAAATTCTATAAATAGGATAAAGTCTAATTTTAAATTAAAAAACTGTGAAGACGAAAATATGAAATATTTCTATATATATCCTGGATGTAGTTTAACTCAGGAAAAAGATAGAGAAATAAGCAAGCAAATATCAGATGCTTATGCTGTAAAGAAAAAAATGAAAATAGAGTACAAGTCTATAAAATCTGGAATTTCTGAAAGAATAGTACATCCTTATGGATTTTATAGTTATCAGTCAGATACATATTTAATTGCCTATTGTGAAAAAAGAAAGGCTATAAGAGATTTTAAAATATGTAGAATAAAAAATTTAGAGATTTTAGATGAAAGATATGTTATTGACGAAGATTTTAAAATTGGAGAATATACAAAAAACTCTATAGGTAATTTTAAAGGCGATGAGATAGACATTCACCTTATTATAAGAGAGCCATTTGCAACGGTTGTCAGCGAAAAAAGATGGAGTTCTAAACAGATTATTAAAGAACTTGAAGACGGAAGTATAGATTTTAAAGCTAGAATGATGGGATATGAGCAGATAAAAAACTGGATTCTTGGAATGGGGCCTAGTGTGACTGTTCTTAGCCCAGAGAATCTTGTAGAGGATATAAGAAAAGATATTAATAAAATGATGGAAGTATATGAATCTAAAAAATAGACAAGTCGAAAAATAAATAAGTTCAAAAGTAGATAATTATATAAAAAGTAGATAATTATATAAAAAATAAATAATTATATAAAAAATAGATAAGTGTATTATAAATAGATAAAGGCTGTTGTGATTTTGCAACAGCCTTATTGTATGTAGAAAACAATTGTATTTAGAAAACCTTTAGTTTTACTGAGGTGTAATTTAAAAAATAATTAATTATCTTTTGAAAGATTGTGTATAAGTTTCCAAGCGTATTTTGTATCTTTTTCAAAATCTTCTTTAGAAGAACCCCAATTTTTAGGCATTTCACCGAAATATGGCTCAAATCCAAATTTTGAGTATATATTTAAAGCTTTGTAGCTTGATACCTGAGATGTTAGGTAGATATAATCTTTAAATCCAAGCTCGTTGAATGTGTCCAAAGCCAATGATACTAGACATTTTGCAAGGCCTAAACCTTGATATTCTCTAGATACAGCCACCCAATGTATTCTTTGAAGTGTTTTTCCAAAATGATTTCCGTCCCAAATAGATGCAGTTGCTATATTTTTGCCTTCTTCATTTTGAATAAAGAAACATTTTTTATAAACATTATCGCTTCCGTCTAAAAAAGTATCATTAAAACATTTTAGAGCAGCATCTAAATTTTCAAACTGTTCCAAATCAGTTTGTATTTTGGCCCAATCTTTTTCGTATCCGTCTTTATATTTTTCTACAGAAAACCCTTTAGGTAATTCAAAGTGAGGATATTCTGTTGGGTTATTTTTTTCCATTAATACTTTTATATTTTTAAATTTATTGTATTCCATCTCAATATGCGGTATTCCTGCTTCCATATACACATCAGACACAGGTTTAAATCCACATTTTGCATAAAGAGAGCAAACATACTCCTGAGCAGAAAGTGATATACTATCTTCTTTTAAAGTTTCAGTTATAAATTTTACAGCATTATCTACCATTTTCTTTGCTAAACCAGATCTTCTGTATTCTTTTAAAACTAAAACCCTTCCAATACCTGTATTTTCATAGTGGCTAAATTCTTTTGGAATTATTCTTAAATAAGCTATTATCTTATCTTTGTCGTATGAAAACATATGATATGATACCTTATCAGTATCGTCAAAGTCGTTTACCTCAAATACATGCTGCTCACATGCAAAAACCTCATATCTTGCTTTTGCTATTTCATAAAATTCTTCTAAGCTAAGTTCTTTAAAATGCTTTATCTTAAACAAAAATATCAACTCCTATTTTATTAGTTTTTCTAAATTATACCATATTAATAAAAAATACAGAAATATCAGATTACTAAATTAAAAAATTGGATTAAAAAATATGGCAGAGTATGTTATTATATTAAATGACATTCAGAAGAGGAGAGGGAAAAAATGTTAAATACTTTGACTACAATAATTTGTGCCTTACCAGTTATGTACCAGTTTATAGAATTGGTAACAAATAAAAAAAATCTTAAACAGGAAAAATTTAATAATACTTTAAAGTATAGAGTACACTATCAGAAGTTTTTCCTATTAGCTATGGGAGCTTTTGGGCTTGCAGGTGTTATAATGACTGCTAGATTTGGTATGGAAAAAGCATCAACACCTAGATTAGTTATAAGTTGTATAATAGCTGTTATTTTTATTAAATTCTTAATGATGAAAAAATGGAGAATAGAAATAGAAAAAGATGGTATAGAAATAGTAAATCTTTTTGGTAAAAAATCTATTCCATATAGTGAAATAGATAGCATGAAATGTGAAGAATCTAAAAAAATAATCTACTCAGGTGGTAAAAAAGTAGCTACAATAGCAGACACTGTAATAGGATTTAATGAAATAATGAAGATTCTTAAAAGAAAAAAAGTTAGAATAGATTATTAAATATCTAATAACATATTATCAAATATCAGAGTTTATAGAGGAGGCTTTTAAAGTCTCCTTTTTTGATTATCTAAAATTTGTCTGTAAATTTATTGGGATTGGTGTTATACTATCTACTATGCTTTGAATAACAAATAAATTTAATTACTAATAAAGGGGGAGAGAATTTGAACAAAACTAAAAAACTTACTGAAGCATCGTTATTAACTGCTATATTTGTAGTTGTTACGATTATATCTGTAGGAAGTGGTATAGGATATGGGATATATTTAGATTATATTGTTCCATTATTCTACTTTATAATATATTTAAAATGTGGATCAAAATATACTGTTTTATCGGCAGTATCAGGTCTTACTATTGTATTTGTAGTGTTAGGTAATCCTGGGACTGCTATATGGGCAAGCCAAGGAATTATCTTAGGAATATTATGTGGTATACTTTCTGAAAAGAAAACTAGTCTGATGGACGATTTACTTCTTGGAACACTTATAGGCTCTATAATAATGATATTTATAGACATATATGCCTCAAAGCTAATAGGATATAGCTTCATACAGGATTTTAAGGAAACTATAGCTTATATGGCAAAATACATGACTAAAAATGTTCCAGCCTTTAATAATTTCCCACCAGAATTTATACAAAATTACTTTAGTACTGTGTTCTATGTTTCTATAACTTTAATACCTCTGGGAACAGTTGTAGGAGTTTATATAATAGGATTATTTGCAGGAAAGAGATTAAACATTCTTAAAGGGGAAACAAAGAAAAAATATAATATAATAAGACATTTTGGGACTTTTTCTAGAATGACTTACTGCTCTAGAAATTTATTCTATTTACTAGTTATTTACACAATGTCGTTTAGTTTAATGAATAAATACGGAATAAAGACAAACATGGCTTATATCGACACAATAATGAACTGTTTCTACTATTCTGGACTTTATTTCTTGATAAGAGATTCTGTAGCAGGAATACAGGGATACATGCTTTCTAAAGGAAAGAGCATGGGACAGGTGAGATTATTTACATTATTATACCTATTTATGCTTATAAGTTATTTCTGGGTGGCAGCTATTTTAGCTATAATATACTTTATGACAATAGATATGAAGTACGGTCTTAGAGAGATTTATGGTGAAAAATTGGGTACTCTATTGACAAATTAAGCGAAAAGACATATATTATAAATATATACAAAAAAATTGACGTTTTAATTTAATTAACAAAGGCTTAGAAGAAAAGAGTAGGATTTATAGGATTTTCAGAGAGCTCCAGGTTGGTGTGATGGAGTAGTTTTGTATATCTGAAGTACATTTTGGAGCCGCTTACCTGAAATAGTAGTAGGGTTTGACGATTTGCATACGTTATAATGCAGTGTCTATTATTTTGACACACTGAGTCGGATATTGTGAGGTATCCGAGAATTAAGGTGGTAACACGAGAGGTATCTTCCGTCCTTTTTATTAGGGCGGGAGTTTTTTTGTTTAAAAAATTTTTAGGAGGAAAAATTATGAGTATATCTAAAATATCTGTAGACGAACAGATGAAGATCATAATGAAAGGTGTAGATAGTCTTATAGATGAGAAAGACCTTAAAGAAAAATTAACTAAAGCACAGAAAGAGGACAAACCACTTGTAATAAAATTAGGTCTTGACCCAAGTGCTCCAGACATCCACTTAGGACATACAGTTGTTCTTAGAAAAATGAAACAGCTTCAGGACTTAGGTCATCAGGTAGTAATAATAATAGGGGACTTCACTGGTAAAATAGGTGACCCAACTGGAAAATCTAAAACTAGAAAAGCAT
>Snoopy_p2__coassemble_1388_pt1 | contig 12948 bp, 8 predicted proteins | sample Snoopy_p2__metabat2_high_PE_021 | metagenome-assembled genome bin Snoopy_p2 | reverse complement strand
AATACGTTCTTGATGTTAGAACTATATTCGAAGACGAGTTTGTAGATGTAGCAAATGAGCTTAAATTAGCATTTATGTAGTCTAAAATTTATTCAAAGAAATTATTTGACTGATTTGAGTAAAAATTTTAGAAATCGGATTCGAAATTAGGAGGAATTAAAATATGAAACACATTATAGTAGGGACTGCCGGACATATAGACCATGGTAAGACAACACTTATCAAGGCCTTAACTGGTAGAGAAACAGATACCCTTGATGAAGAGAAAAAAAGAGGTATTTCCATAAATCTAGGATTTACTTTCTTCGACTTACCTAGTGGAAAGAGAGTAGGTATAGTAGACGTTCCTGGGCATGAAAAATTTATAAAAAACATGCTAGCTGGAGCATCTGGACTAGATATGGTAATGCTTGTTGTTGCAGCTGATGAAGGTGTAATGCCTCAGACAGTAGAGCATATAGATATACTATCATTCTTAAACATAAAAAATGGTCTAATCGTATTAACTAAGAGCGATATGGTAGAACCAGAGTTTAGAGAATTAGTTAAAGAAGATATAAAAGAAAGAATGAAAGGTACATTCCTTGAAGATGCGGAAATATTAGAAGTTGATTCTGTATCTAAGAGAGGGATTCCAGAGCTTATTCAGAAATTAGATGATATGAGTGAGCAAATAGAAGAAAAGAACGAAAACTCACCAGCAAGACTTAATATAGATAGAGTATTTACAATAAAAGGTCATGGTACTGTTGTTACAGGTACTCTTCTTGAAGGTAAGATAAGCGTTGATGATGATTTAGTTGTATATCCAGAAAACCTAAAAGCTAAAATAAGAAGTATTCAGGTTCATGGTGAAGATGAAAATACTGCTTATGCTGGACAGAGAACAGCTATAAATATTTCTAATGTTAAAAAAGATGAGATTGGAAGAGGAGATGTTCTTGCAGCTCCAGATTCACTTGAAGAGTCTATGATGTTAGATGTTAAGATGAATATAATCAAGCATGTAGATAAGACTTTAAAACATTGGGATAGATTAAGATTATATCATGGAACAAGAGAAATTCTTTGTAGAGCAGTTCCTCTTGATAAGGAAGAAATTGCTCCAGGAGAAAGTGGATTTGTTCAGTTAAGACTTGAAGAAAGTATAGTATCTAAAAAGGGAGATACTTTTGTTGTAAGAAGTTATTCACCAATGGCTACAATAGGTGGTGGTGTTATAATAGATGCTTCACCTAAAAAACATAAGAGATTTGATGAAGATGTAATCGAAGCTCTAAAAGTTAAAGAAAAAGGTGAACTTCACGACATACTTGAAGAATATTTAAAACACAACTCTAAAAATTATCCAACAGTTAAGGATATGATGAGTTATAGTGGTGCTCATGAAGAGGATATAAGAAAAGCTTTAGATAAATTATCTGAAGAAGGTAAGATATTTGTGATTGGAAGTATGTATATACATATTAATCACTACAAAAAATTATCTGAAAAGGTAAATGAACTTCTTGCAGATTACCATAAACACAATAGATTAAAACCAGGTATTTTAAAGGAAGAGTTAAAATCTAAGGTTGAAAGTAAATTTAAACCAAAAGAATTTGATATAGTTCTTGCTTCACTTGAAGGTGATGGACTTATTAAAATCGCTGGAAATATTGTTTCGCTTAAAGATTTCGAAGTTGTTTTCAATGAAAAACAGAAAGAAAATAGAAACAGAATGCAGAAGATGCTTAAGAAATGTGGATTTGAGTCTGTTCCAACTATAGAGGAAATTACAGGAAAAGATGTTAGAGCTAAAGAGGTTCTTGATGCTATGATAGGTGATTCTGTTGCTATGCTTGGTGATGGATATATTATGGATATGGAAACTTATGATAAGGCTAAGAAGATGCTTGTTGATTATATTAATGAGCATGGAGAGATTACTCTTGGAGAGTATAGAGATTTAATAGGATCAAGTAGAAAGAACTGCATGATAATATTAGAAAGTTTCGATAGAAATAGGATAACAAAGAGAATTGAAAATAAAAGGGTTCTTATGTAGAAAAAGGCAAGAAGGTACACTTCGTTCCTGGCTTCGACGATTTCTTCGTATAGCTCGAACTTTGTTCGAGGCTAAAGACGAAATCGTCTGCAGATAGTCACTGAAGTTGTACCTTTCTTGCCTTTTTGCATAGGGAAGCTTTTTAATTTTTGATTCTTTGTTGTTATTAGGAGAAAGGGAGAGGAAGAAGTATGCTTTTGCTCCAGGTGGCAAGCCAATTGTCGCTGCAAGCATACATTCTTCCTCTTTTTTGTGTTGGAAACCAAATTTAATAATGTTTTTATTGGAAATTAGAAATTGACTTTTTATGTTAGGATATTTTAAATTTTTGTTGGTTTTGCTATAATAATATTGATTTTATTGTAAAGAGGAGGGATTATGTGAAGAATAGTAAATTTTTGATAGGTATTTTAGCTGTTCTTATTGTTGTACTTAGTGTAATGCTAGGAATGAATATAAAAGTTTATATGGACAATAAAAATGAGTCTATTTCTAAAAATGAGGCAGTACAAAAGGAAGCTAATAAAGAAAATGAAGAGAATCTTGAAAAAGAGGAAGAAGTAGAACCGGAAGAAGAAACATTAGAAGAATGGCAAATAGAATGTAAGGAGAAACATGTTCCATATGGATATGGAATGTGTTCAGATGCTGAAAGTCATAGAATGCAGTGTAGAGATATGAGTAGTACATCTACCAGCGGTTATCCTGGCAATAGAACAGATATATCGGTTGGTATAGATTGGTATAAAAATGAATGTTTAGGTATGCATAATGGGGAATGTGAAGATATAGGTGAGCATCAAGCCAAAATATTAGCTACAGAAGATGCCTATGATGAGTTAACGGAATTTGGACTTGATAGAGAAACTGTGTATTATTATATTAGAGAAGGTGCATATCATGGTTTCCAATTTGCAAGATTCTATCAAGGTCAAGAGGATATGGAAGACTACATATATGTAAATTCTCCAGAACATATGTCGGGATTAAGTTGGGAACATGGATTTAGAAATACATTTGAGAAGTATAAAAATTATAAATAGATTATTAGGTGTATATGAATAATTTAAATAGTTAATTTTAGTTATAAATAAATATGAGATAATAAAGGTACTGTCTGTTTGACGGTACCTTTTATTTTTAAGTAAATAAGATAAAATATTTATCATTATATACATAAATAGATTTTATTTATAACTTTCAAAAAACATTTAAAAGAAAACAAAAAAATGTTTTCTTTTATACCCCATTATGGTATAATTTTTTTGAACATCATATAATTACGAAATGTTAAAAAAATATTAAACTAACACTTAATAAGGTAGTAAAATTTTAATATAAAATTATAGATATTATTAATACATATAAAATATATAATTGATAGTATTATTTTCTGTTAAATGATGTTGCAATATTTTGAAAATACTAAAAAAAGATGTGAAATTTATTATTTAAGAAAAATAACTTATGGAGGAAAATGCCAATGAAAGCAAATAAACATTTAGCTACAGTAATGGCTGCAACTATGGTTGCAGGAAGCGTAGTACCTGTAATGGCAGAAACAACTAACGAAGCATTAATAGGGAAAAATAGAATAGAAACAGCTGTAAAAATATCTAAAGATGGATGGAATTCAGCAGAAACAGTAATATTAGTAAATGATGGCGCTATAGCAGATGCATTAACTGCAACACCACTTGCATTTGCAAAAAAATGCTCCAATATTATTAACTTCTAAAAATGGGTTAAGTGATCAGGTAAAAGCAGAAATAAAAAGATTAGAAGCTAAAAATGTAATGCTAATAGGTGGAAATACTGTTCTTCCAGCTTCAATAGAAAAAGAATTAAAAGAATTAGGTTTAAAACCAGATAGAATAAAAGGTGATACAAGAGAAGAAACTGCTTTAGCAATAGCTAAAAGATTAGATGCTATAAGCGATGTATCAGAAATAGCAGTAGTAAATGGAACAAAAGGTTTAGCAGATGCGGTTTCAGTAGCAGCAGCTGCAGCAGAAAGACATATGCCAATATTACTTGCAAATCCTAAAAAAGGATTATCAGCTTCTGAAAAATTCATAAAAGATGAAGCTATAAAAGCATCATACTTAATAGGTGGAACAACTGTATTACCAAACAAAATGGTATCAAGCCTACCAGGTAAAAAAAGATTAGAAGGATCAAACAGAAATGATACTAATGCTAAAGTTATAGAAACATTCTATAAAGGAAAAGAATTAAAGAATGTTTATGTAGCTAAAGATGGTAGAGGTGGAGATTCTCAGTTAATAGATGCATTAGCAGTTGGTGTACTTGCAGCTAAAAATGCTTCTCCGGTATTAATAGCTTCTAAAAAACTTAACGCAAAACAGGTAAATGTTATAAATACTAAAGAAGTAAGCAATATAGTTCAGGTTGGTGGAAAAGGTAACGAAGGTGCATTCAACCAGCTAAAAGAAATAGAAAAAGAAGATGTTTACGAAGTAGAAACAGTAGAAGAATTAAAAGAAGCTTTAGCAAAAGCAAATGCTAACGACAAGATAGTATTAAAACCAAATGCAACAATAACAGAAGATATAATAATAAATACAGATAAAAATGTAGATATAAAAGTAGAGGGAACAGTTACAGGTAAAGTAGAAATAACTGCTCCAAATGGAAACGTTGCAAACAACTCAACAAGTAAACCAGAAACTAATAAACCAAGTGGTGGTGGTTCAATAGTAGTAGATGGGCCAGAAGTAGAAAGAGTAACTAATGAAAAAGAATTAAGAGCTGCATTAAATAAAACAGAAAAAACAACTATTAAATTAAATAATCCTATAGAAATAAAAGGAAAAATAAATATACCAAGAAGTATGACATTAGATTTAAATGGATATACTTTAACACAGAGTGCTAATGATGATGGAATAGTTATAACAACAGATAATGTAGTACTTAATATAAAAAATGGTAAAATAAGTGTACCAGACAAAACAGCAGATGGTAATCATGTTGCTGTATTTGTTTCAGGAATAAAGGATGTAAAAAATACAATAAATGTTACTGTTAACATGGTTGGTGTAAACATAGAAATGGGTGGATTTACAAATAATAGTCCAGGTAAATATGATTTTGCAAATCTTTATGGAGTGTATGCAAATGGAAATTGTGAAAATGTATCACTTAACATAGATAGATGTAATATAAGTGGTGCTGTTATAGGAGTATATTTTCCACCAGCAAGTGAAAATATAAACATAACTAACTCAACTATAGTTGGAGCAACAGCAGTAGGAATAAAAGGTGGAAAAGGAAATATAACTAACTCTAAATTGATAGGAGAAGGCTTATCTAGTGATGCGTATATAGCTGGACTATCACCAAGTGAGAGTGGTATAGAAGATGCTGGAGAAGCTCTATACATAGAAAATAACTATGAAGATAGAATATTAAATGTTAATGTAAAAGACTCTACATTAGAAAGTAAAAATGGATATGGATTACGTATGCAGTTCTTTGAAGAAGGTAAAGAACATAAATTAAATGTAACAGGTGGAACAATAAAAGGTGCATTAGGAGCAATATTCGATAAACATGCTGATAATATAAATGAAACTTATAGCACAAGTGACCCAGGAAAATTTGCAACTTCATTTAGTAAGACTGGTGTAACAGAAGTTACAACTAAAACTATGTCAACTATAACAAAAGGTTATGATTTGGTAAAAGCTGAGGATGGTTCATTATCAACTTCATTTACATGGTCTTCTGAGACTGGAGCAGGTAGTAAAGGTGCTAAAGAATTAGGTGCTTATAATTATTATGATAATGGAGTATATTTAAGATTCCAGATTAAAGGTGATAACGTACTAAAAAATTTCAATGAAGTATTTGCAACTGCAAATGGAAAAGCTGAGGATCATGAAAATAATGGTTATGCTGAATGTGGAATGACTCTTCAGACAGGTGAAGGAAAAATAAATGATATGGAAGGTTCTAATAGAGAAAAAGCTGACTGGGGAGCATTAGATGAAGCTGGTTATAAACAGTATCATACAAAGTTACCAAATGATGGAAAAAATTATGTATTTTACGGTGTTGTACAAGGAAAAAATGTAAGTAGCACAGGGAAAACAGTAGCAACAAAAACAGTAGGATTCAATCCTGGAGAGTCAAGAACTATAAGTATGGTATTAAGACCAAAAGCAGAGTTAGCTGTTGGAACTTACACTGTTACAGTTGAATTAGTACAGCAAGGAAATGAAGGTAAATTATTAGGAACTATAGATTATACATTTACTGTAAATGCAGATAAAACAATAACAGTTAATAACTAATTAAATACTAAACTCTAAACAAAAATATTCTTCCACAAAATATGCTGTCGTATAGATATATAACTTACATCTTGCGACAGCTTTTTTATTTACGAAATTTTAAAAACTAAAAAAATATGATATAATTTTAATATAAATCTTACAAAAATCAAAAGGAGTTGATACTTATGTTGCAAGTTTACAAAACAAATTCAAAACAACTAAAGATACCTTCTCCTTTCTATGCAAAATATACAAACTTGAATTTTAGCGCATAATAATCTACGGATTACTATGCGCTTTTTTTATAAACTCAAAAAGGAAGTGATGCCCAATGAAGGCAAATAAGAAAATATCTACACTAATGGCAGCAACTATGCTTGCTAGTTCAACTGTAGTAGTAAATGCAGCAACAACAGATATAGCAACTTTGATAGGAAAAAATAGAATAGAAACAGCTATAAAAATAAGTAAAGACGGTTGGTCAAGTGCAGAAACTGTAGTACTTGTAAATAGTTCGGCAATACCAGATGCACTAACAGCAACTCCTCTTGCACATGCAAAAAAAGCCCCAATACTTTTAACTGATAAAGATGGACTAAATAAAGAAACTGCAAATGAAATCAAAAGACTTGGTGCAAAAAATGTAATAATGATAGGTGGAGATGCGGTATTATCATCAAAAGTAGAAAAAGATCTTAAAGCAATGAAACTAAATATTGATAGAGTAAAAGGTAATACAAGAGAAGAAACAGCTTTAGCAATAGCGAAGAAACTTGACGGAATAAAAGATGTATCTGAAATAGCAGTGGTAAATGGTACAACTGGTCTTGCAGATGCTGTATCTATTGCAGCTGCTGCAGCTGAAAAAGGAATGCCAATAATACTAGCGAATCCTAAAAATGGGTTATCAGTGTCTGAAAAATTTATAAAAGCGGAATCAATAAAATCTTCATTTATAATAGGTGGAAAAACTGTTTTACCAGATAAATTAGTATCTAGCATACCAGGAAAAGATAGAATAGAAGGATCTAATAGAAGAGATACTAATGCAAAGGTTATAGAAAAATTCTACGGAAATAGAAATTTAGATAACTTGTATCTAGCAAAAGATGGAATGGGAGATTCAGGACAGTTAATAGATGCATTAGCAGTTGGAGCATTAGCAGCTAAAAATGGTGCACCTGTACTTATTGCTTCTAAAAAATTAAGTGAAAAACAGATAGAAGTAATAAATACTAAGAGAATAGACACAATAACTCAAGTTGGTGGAAATGGTAACGAAAAAGCTTTTGGTGAGTTAAAAGAAATAGAAAAAGAAGTAGTAATAAAGGTAAAATCTGAATCAGAACTTCAAGAAGCACTAGATAAGGCAAATGCTAATGATATCATAGAAATAGAAGAAGGTGTAAAAATTTCTAATGATATGACTTTATCTACAAATAATGCTATACAGATATATGTAAAGGGAGAATTAAAAGGAGAAGTAACAGTTAATACTCCTAATGCAGATATAAAAAATAGTGGAAATATAGGCACATTAGTTGTAGAAAATGGTAAAAATACAACAGTTACAAATAGCTATTCTGGAAAGATAGATAAAGTTGAGATAGATTCAAGCTCTGAAAATGTCAAGGTTGAAAACAACGGAACAATAACACAGATAGAAAATAATGCTAAGGGAACAGAAATAGAAAACTACGGAACTATTTCAAAACCTATAATAGGAACAACAACTCCAGAAGTTGATGGAAATAAGCCAGGTGGAGGTAGTTCTGGTGGATCTTCATCAGGTGGAACTGTGGTTACTCCAAGTGTATCAAGTGTAACAGCTAGTGTTTATAGAAATGATATAAGTGTATCAGCTGATGTTAGTTATGCTGGAAGTAATAAGGCAACTGTAGAACTATTTGATAAAGATGGCAATAGTGTTGTTAAAAAGGAAAATATTGATGTAATAAATGGTAAAGTAGAGAGCAAGTTTGAAAGCATAGCAGAAGGTGAATACACAGTAAAAGTAACAGTTGGAAGTTCTTCAAAAGTATCTGGTAAACTATCAATATCTAATAAAATAATTAAAATTAGTGTTGATGATGAGAATGTATTAAAAGATGCTTTCAAAAATGCAAGTAATGGAGATACTATATACTTAGAATCAGATGTAAATTTAAGTAGTACATTAGAGGTTCCTAAGAGTTTAACTATAGATTTAAATAATAGAAAGTTAATACAAAATGGAAAAAACTATGAAGAAAAAGTTTTACTTATAGCAAAAGATGGGTTAAATGTAGATATTAGAAATGGAGAAATAACAAATAGAGACAATAGACAATCTGGAAGATATGCTGGAATAGTTGTAAATGCAAATGATGTAACAGTAAATATAGATAAAGTTGATATAAAAATGGCTGGATATGAAGTTTGGGATTCAAATATTAATGGTGTGTATGCAAATGGTAATTTTGAAAATGTAACTTTTAATATAAATAAATGTTATATAAGTGGTGTGGCAGCAGGAGTATTCTTCCCAGTAAAAGGCATTGGAGATAAAGCAGGAAAATTAAATATAAAAGATACAACAATAGAGAATGTAAAATTAGGTGTAGTTGTAAAAGGTGGAGTTGTTAATATAAAAGATACAAATATAGTTTCTTCAGGATTGGCTAATGGTTCATATAGTGATGGAAAGAAAAAAACTGTAGATGAAACAATTTTTGGTGCAAGTCCTAGTGATAGTGGATATGCATCATGTGGAGAGTCATTACTTATAGAATGTAACTATCCTAACAGAGTAATAGATGTAACTGTAGATGGAAGTTGTGATTTTACAGGGAAAAATGGATATGCTGTTCGTATGCAATTCTTTAAAGGAGATACAGAAAAGAAATTAACTATAAATAGTGGAAACTTTATAGGAAGAATAGGTGGAATATTTGAACAACATGAAAAGAATACAACAGGCTATGGAGCAAGTGATACCAAATTAGTTAAAGATGGAGCTATAAAAATAAATGGTGGATATTTCTCTCCTCATGCTAAAGAGATAATAAATGAAAATAATGAATCACAAATAGTTGAAAAATAAGAAGTACAATAAAAAAGCTGCCAATTTGGCAGCTTTTTCTGTATGTGCGATGATATTATTTAATTAAAGTCATGTAAGCCAAATTGGCAAACCGATAAAATATAATATAACCAAATTATAGCCGATAAAAGCCAAAACGTAAAGGAAAAAATAAAAAAATCCTTCTAAAATCTAAAAAAACAAACCAATTGAAATAATTCATTCCAAAAGAACTAAAAATTACCTTCCTTTACTTCACAACCTTAAACTGATCATTTAAAATTTCAAACTCATCCTTGAATCCTTTAGTCAAATAAACCTTCTTATCCTTAGTTACAAAAACAGCCTCAACGTTGTCTATACCCTCGATAAGTTTCTTTCCATCCTCAAGTCCAAGAGCAAATGCAGATGTAGAAATGGCATCGCAGTTTATAGATTTGTCAGAGATAATACTAACACTAAGAAGATTATTATCGAATGGATAACCATTTGCTGGATTTAGTATATGATGATATTTCTTTCCGTCCTTTTCAACAAATCTTTCATAAACACCAGAAGTTACGACAGATTTATTACTTACCTTAATACTTGCAAATGAATCATTTGCATTTTCAATAGGATTTTTTAGTCCTATATTAAAATCGCCAATAGTTTTGATATTTCCACCTAAGTTTATTATAGCTTTTTCAACATCACTGGCCTTTAAATATAGTGCAACTTGGTCTGCTGCAAATCCTTTAGCTATTGCACCCAAATCTATTTTCATACCTTTTTTCTTTAAGAAAACAGTAAACTCTTTATCAAAAGTTTCATTTTTTCCGTCACCATCTTGGTCAGATTCTAACTTAATTTCCTTAACTTCTACATTTTTGTAGTCTATCAAAGGTAGGAGTGTGTCTATTTCAGATTTTTCAGGGACTCTGGCATCCTCTTTTCCTATAGACCAAAGATCACTTACAGGCCCTATTGTTACATCAAAATTACCATTAGACAGTTTTGAGTAGTGTATAGCCTCTTTAACAACTTCATAAGTTTCTTCTGATACTTTAACAGGCTTTATTCCAGCATTTTTATTTATTTTAGAAACATCGCTTCCAGGAATTTCTGTACTCATAAGGTTGTCGACATTCTTTACAACATCGTCGCATCCTTTAAGAATTTCAGAGGCTTTATTTTGTTTCTTTCCGTATACTGTAACGGTGTTCACAGTTCCTAGATAATAGTTTGTCTGTGAGTAATTTTCGTCCATATTGGGTTTAAAGATAAAGTATCCTGCTACCAATAATATTATTAGCACAACAATTTGTGGAGCTGATTTTCTCATTTTTAATTCTCCTTATTTAAATTTATAGTCATTTATAGTAGTTAATATCAAAGTATGATATGATTAATTATATCATAATTGACAGCAAATTTATCATATAAAGAAAATAGAAGAATTATTTATAAAAGAATAATTTGTAGAAAATTTTGGGGGAAGTTAGATGAAAAAGAAAGATTTTATTTTAATAGCAGTTGTATTAATAGCAGTTGCTGCACTTTTTGGGTATACAAAGTTTAAGGATGCAAATGAGAAGGCTGCATTTGTAGAAGTTTATAAAGATAATGAGCTTTATAAAGAGATTCCACTAGATGAGGAAGCTGAATTTACAATAAAGGACGGAGAGCATATAAATAAGGTTAAGGTGCATGATAGAGGTGTTGAGGTGACTGAGGCTAATTGTCCAGATAAGGTCTGTGTTAAGACAGGTTTTATCACTAAGCCAAGCCAGAGTATAGTTTGCATACCAAATAAGTTGAATATAAAAATAGTAGACAGCAATTCTGATGATAATATAGATGCTGTAGTTCAGTAGATTATACTTAATATCCATACTTAAGAAGATAAGCAATGGTAAAAAGATAAGTAGGAGGAAAATTTATGTCATATAATGAAGATAATTTCACTAAAAAATCTTGGGAAAGTTTGATAAATACAGATTGGAAAGAGCTTTTAAGTGATGAATTTGATAAGCCGTATTTTGAAAAATTAAATGAGTTTTTAAAGGAAGAATACAAGGAACACGAGGTATTCCCTAAGAGAGTGGATATATTCACAGCATTAAATCATACATCATTCAAAGATACAAAGATTCTTCTTTTAGGCCAGGATCCATATCACAATGACGGTCAGGCACATGGGCTTGCATTTTCAGTTCTTCCAGGGATTAAAACTCCGCCATCATTAAAAAATATGTACAAGGAATTAAATGCAGAGTATGGATGCTTCATTCCAGATAATGGGTACCTTATGGACTGGGCAGACCAGGGAGTTCTTCTTTTAAACACATCTCTAACTGTTAGAGCACATGAAGCGAACTCTCATAGCAAAAAAGGATGGGAAAAATTTACAGACAGAATAATAGAAATTTTAAATGATAGAGAAGATCCAGTTGTATTTATACTTTGGGGAAATAATGCTAAAAAGAAAGTTAAACTAATAAATACAGACAAACATTACATATTAGAGGGGACTCATCCAAGTCCACTTTCTGCAAATAGAGGATTTTTCGGGTGTAATCATTTTAAAAAGGCTAATGAAATATTAAAAAGCATTGGTAAAACTGAAATCAACTGGCAGATAAATAATTTAAAAGAAGATGAGCAGATGAGTTTAATATAGTTTTTTTCGATTTTTTTATTTATTTTTTGAATAACACTTGCAAAAGTGTATTCTATGTGTTATATTATTACTGTTGAAAAAACCACGGGGGTGGATGGGTGCTGGTGTGCCCTCTAGTCTTCAAAACTAGTATGAGGGGTTAGGAGCCTCTTAGGTGGGTTCAATTCCCACGCACTCCCGCCAATACAGTATATTACGGAACCTAAATGAAGGTTCCTTTTTTTATATATTCTAAATATTTACCTGGAGGAATTTTAAAAATGATGGATTGGGAAAAAAGAACATCTCTTGTTGTAGGAGATGAGGGAATAGAAAAATTAAACAATGCTAGTGTAATAATATTTGGAGTAGGAGGAGTCGGCGGTTTTGCAGCTGAAGCAATAGCAAGAGCTGGAGTAGGAAATATCACAATAGTAGATTTTGATGATGTCGATATTACAAACATAAACAGACAGATAATAGCTCTTCATTCTACAGTTGGAAAGATGAAAGTAGATGTATTTAAGGAAAGAATAAAAGACATAAATCCAAATGTAAACATAACTGCAATTGCAGAAAAATACACTCCAGAAAATGGAGAAGAACTGCTAAGTAGCGGTGATTTTGATTATGCAATAGATGCAATAGATATGATAACTTCTAAAATACACCTTATAGAAACTTGTACTAAAAAAGGAATCAAAATAATAAGCTCTATGGGAATGGGTAACAAACTAGATCCTACAAAAATAGAACTTACGGACATATACAAAACTAGCATGTGTCCTCTAGCTAGAGTAATGAGAAGAGAACTAAAAAACAGAGGAATAAAAAAACTAAAAGTCGTATACTCAACTGAAAAAGCAATAGAGCCAAAAGAAAAAATAATGAACGGAAA
>Snoopy_p2__coassemble_1363_pt1 | contig 13139 bp, 11 predicted proteins | sample Snoopy_p2__metabat2_high_PE_021 | metagenome-assembled genome bin Snoopy_p2 | reverse complement strand
GAAGTTGTCAAAGGTCATTTACAGGCTAGTCTTGCAAACCAGATTGAAGAGCTTGGACTCTCTAAATACTCTCCAGCTGAAATGGAAGAGCTTCTATCTAATGACTTCAAAGGCAACTTTATAAAAGAAGAGCATAAGATTATGAATGAACTAGAATTTGAAATTAAATCTTTAAATACTAGAATAGAAGAATTAAAAAGCAAAGGTCATGGTGTATTAAGAAGAAGAGTTATAAAAGCATTCCCTAATATGAAATCTTTAAAACATAAATCTCTTCTTGAAGAAATAAAAGAAAATATAAATAATAAATAATAAATATTTCATATTTTTATATTTCATTTTGAAAATTCACAATTTTTTTGTTTACATTAGTTATAAATGGGTATATATTATTTATAATATAAATTTTATAATAAATTCAAAACAAATTTTGAGAGGGGTCGGTTATATGAGTTTATCAAAAAAAATACAGGCAAAAAGACAGGAAAAAATAAGAGCAGAAAAGCTTAAAAAAGCTAAAACTGCTGCAGCAGGAGTTGCCGCTGGTGTGGCAGCAGGTGCAGTTGGTGGTATTTTATTAGCTCCTAAATCAGGAAAAGAAACAAGAGAAGACATCAAAAATGCTTCTAAACAAGCTGTTGATGCCGTATCAGACAAAGCTGCTGGTGCAAAAGCTAAAGCTGGCGATGTTTTAAGCTCTCAGAAAGAAAAATTCAACGATTCTAAAGCTAAAATAAAAGAATATCTTGATGCTAAAAAAGCTGTAGACGAAGCTTGTGAAGAATGTGATGTTAATTCAGAAGAAGTAGTTGAAGCTATTGAGGAAGCTGCTGTAGCTCTTGAAGAAGCATCTGAAGAACAAAAGTAATTTTTAGAATTGGAGAGTAAGTTATGACTGTTACAATTGATCTCAATACAATTTTATTTATATTGGCTATAATAGGTTGTGTAGCTTTAGTATTTTTAATAAAGCTAATAATAAATCTTCTAACAACTATAAAAAATGTGAATTCTGTTTTGGATAAGGTCAATGTTGTCCTTGATGACAATACAGAAAATATAACTAAATCAGTTGCAAGACTTCCTAAGCTTGTAGATGATTTTGGTCAGGTTGGAGAAAATGTTAGAGATGTTAGCGAAGTTGTTACAGATGTAGCTGCCGATATAATAGTTACAAAAGAAAGTGTTAAAGGCAATTTTGAAGTACTTACAGAAATATTGAACATAGTTAAAACTATTTTCACTTCTTCAAAATAGTTAATTATAATTTAAGATTAAAAGAGGCTATCGTATTATATTTATTAATATGATAGCCTCTATTTTATTTTTAAAAATATATAAATGATTAATTACTAGAAAATATATAAATGATTAATTACTAAAAAAGGCCATTGCAAAATTGCAACAACCTCTTTGTTAACTTAAAAATGTCTTTTTACATAGTTTTTATCTACTAATATTACACAATTGTAGTTTGGATGAATCTTCTGTATCTCTTCATTTACCCAGTTTTTAAGCTCTTCCTCTTCACTGTGAGATAAATCACCGTCTACAACGACATCAAATACTAAGTTTTTCTTATTCCCTTTTCCTACTATTCTTAAATCGTGCATAGATTCTATTTTTTCATTTCTAGCTATTATTCTAGCAAGCTCTGTTCTAGTCTGGATATAGTCCTCATCCTCAACAGCTATTGGATCCATGTGTATTACTAAGTGTATGTTTAATTTCTTAGATAGTTCTTTTTCTGCATCATCTATAACCTCGTGTATCTCCATTATATCTATATTACAAGGCACCTCAGCGTGTACAGAGGCTATACATCTACCTACACCGTAGTTGTGTATTATGAGGTCGTGAACCCCTGAAATTATATTGTACTCTAATAACCCATTAACTATATTGTCTACCATTTCTTCATCTGGAGCTTCACCTAATAATGGACTTACAGTTTCTTTTATTAAAGAGAAGCCTGCATATAATATTATTAAAGATACAACTATACCTACATATCCGTCTAATGGGAATGCAGTAAATTTTGCTATTAGATATGATAATACAACACATCCTGATGTAAATACATCTCCCATAGCATCTACTGCAACAGCCTTTAAAGCTGATGAGTCTATCTTTTCACCTACATGTTTGTTAAATCTTCCAAGCCAGAATTTAACAGCCATAGATGCTAAAAGAAGTAAAAATGGTATTAGGCTAAACTGTACCGCTACTGGATTCATTATTCTTTCAAAAGATGTCTGAACGAATTTTATACCTACAAACATTACCATAAATGCAACAACAAGTGCTGATAAATATTCTAGTCTACCGTGTCCAAATGGATGCTCTTCATCTGCAGGCATACTAGCTAATTTAAATCCTATCATAGTTATTGCAGATGATGCCATATCTGTAAAGTTGTTAAATGCGTCTGCTGTTATGGCAATACTTCCACTTAAGAACCCTATACTAAACTTTAAAATAAATAAAAGTAGGTTTGATACTATACCTACTATCCCTGCAACAGTTCCGTATTTATTCCTTACTTCTTCATTTTCAACCTGTTCACTATTTTTAATAAACTTTTTAATAATTGCTTCAGAAATCAAAGTTATCCCTCCCTGTTTAATTATTATTTGATATAGTTTATCATTTGATTTCATTTGTATAAGAGTATTGATTTTACTTGATTCTATACTCTATTTATTCTCAATAAATTCTCATATAATATTATAGGTATTTTTTATTTTAATTTCAAGCAAAAAAATTTTCAATTTGCATATATATTACCAAAATATCTTCAAAAAAAAATAAAAAACTGTTCACGCAGCAGAATGTGATACAGTCTTTTATTACATAAAATTTATATGGTTAAGTTAGTTGATTGCTATGTTGTATACTTTTCTTATTTAAGTTTTTTTTTATATTTCTTTCGTTACTACTCTTCAAATTATACTATCTATTTTTGAATAATGCAAGTACATTTATATGTCTGTCAGAAAATTATAAAATCATTTTTTTATTAGTTACAACTCTAATATTCTTTATTTTAAAAATTTTATAATCTATACACTTTAGTTTTTGCAAAGGTTTCAAACATATCAACTTATTTTTCGTCATTTTAAATTTTTAAATTTTTTTCTATAAGTTCATTTTTGCATATAAATTATTTCTATCATTTCAGTATTTTCTATCAATCAAACCATATTATTGTTCGTTTTTTATATCTAACTGGATTCTTTATATAATAAAGTCAAAAAACTTTATAAGTTTACTTAAGTTGTTACTTGCTTTTACTTTCCACAAGTTTTCCTCTTCGTTTGTAATTTAAGTAAACTGATAGCATTACAATACCTTTTATTCCCATACTAAGAGATATACTAATCCATACACCTGTTAGTCCAAGTCCTAATGCAGATGATAAAATAAGTGCCATAGGTATTCTAGCTCCTGTAAATATTATACTTACAGCAGATGTTATGTAAGTTCTTCCTAGACCTCTAAGTACACCAGTTACTATTATTTCTAAGCACTGGAATATTTCCCCAAATCCTAATATCATAAGGTAATTTGCACCTATCCTTCTAGCTTCTGGCTCGTCTATGAAGAATTTAAATATAAAGTCTGCCCCAAATACTAATAAGAACATTGTAAGTGCTCCCCAGAATATAGCAAACATTATTCCGACTTTTGCACCTTTTTCTATTCTATCTACTTTTCCTGCACCGTAGTTCTGCCCTACAAATGCAGATACAGATGAAGCCATACCATCAGCAGTTGTATATGCAATAGACTCTATCTGGTTACCAACTTTCTGCACCGCAATGGCAACTGGACCCCATTTTGCAACTATTACACCTATACACATTGAAAATCCTGTAAACATACCACTCTGTATTGCAACCGGTAATCCAAGCACAAACAGCTCTTTATGGTAGCTTAGTTTTATATTTTTAAAGTATCTTATTTTAAAATATATTCCTTCTTTTTTAGCTATTTTGTATATAAATACTAGTGTAGCACACGCCTGTGCAGTTATTGTTGCAATCGCAGCACCGGCAACTCCCATTTTAGGGAATGGACCAAATCCAAGTATAAGAACTGGATCTAAGAATATATTAACTAAAAGTCCTGTTGTATTAATTAAAAATGGAGTTTTACTATCTCCCAATCCATTGAAAATAGCTGTAAACACAGGATTTATAAAATAAAATACCATACCTAATCCTACTATTATAAGGTATATACTTCCCTGTTGTGTTACATGCTCGTCTCCAAGTCTAAACAACTCAATCAGTGGTCGGTTAAATATTATAAGAACAGCCCCAAATAATATCGCTAAAACAATATTTATCTCTATAGCTGCTTTTATATACGCTCTTGTTTCATCTAGGTTGTGGTCTCCCATGCTCTGAGCAACCTTTACTTCTCCACCAACCCTAGATATAGCAATAAATGCAAGTGCTAACCAAGTATAAAATCCAGCAGTTCCAACTGCTGCAACGGCAGAACTTCCTGCTCTACCAACCCATAGCATATCTACTACGTTATATCCTATGTTTATAAATGATGTTCCCATTATAGGAAGTGCCAATCTTATAAGCTTGTCGGCAATTCTTCCTTCTGTTAAGTCGATTCTCCCTGCCATAAATCCTCCTATTCTTTTTCTCAAAATCCCCTATTTAATGTTTAATTTTATTATTCATTATTTTACTCTATTTTAGAATTGAATATTAAATCTTTTACTCAACATTGAAATTGTATATTTTTTCTAGTAAATCCAGTTTATATTTTAAATCATCCCTAGATTTTTGCTCTATTTTTAGCTCATTTTTAAGTGCTTCCTTTTGAGCCTCAACTTTTTCCAAGTCAAATACAAATTCTTCCATTTCAAATACTTTTTCTTTTTTCTCAAGTGCGGCCTGCATTACCTCATCGGCTATGGCCTTTCTAATTCTTTCTATCTCTTGTATCATTGTTTTTTCATCTAAATTTTCTTCTTTTTCACAAGATACATCTAAAATATTTTCTAGCATCCTCATTTTTCCATAATTATCGTCAATAAAAGCATCCAATGCCCTTTCAAGTATCATCACTGATTTTTCATCTGCTCTTTTTGATAATACTGGATGAAGCTTTAGTGTGAGCAATTTTAAGCTATCCCTCATTCTTTCCTTTTCTCTAGAATTTAATCTATTTCTTTTTAAATAATCGTTAGCTTTTTGTATCCGCTCTTTTTTATTTTCTATTATTTCAATCAGTCCTAGCTGCTCTGATTCTGCAATTTCTCTGATTTTATTTTCGTCTATATCCTTATCTGACTTCATATAATCATTAGCTAGTTCTAACTTTCTCAAAATCATTCTTCTTTCAACTTCCGTCTGAAGTATTGCAAGTTCGTACATTCCAAAGTGAGACTGATAAGTCGATTTTATGAGTACCTCTTTTTTAATTATATTCTCTGCTCTATCAAGGACAGCTTCTGCAAAGTCCTCTTTTACTGACTGATATTCTTTTTTTAGATTTATTCTTCTATCTATGTTTAATACGCTCATATAGCCATCCTTTCTCTAATTTTTATTATTTGTTCTATTGATTTTTATATTTTAATTTCCCTTCATTTAATATAATAGAACAAAAAAGAAAGAAAATAAATACTTCTATTAAAAAAATGATTCTTTCAGTTCTTTTAATTTGTTTTGTAATTTTCTTTTGTTTATATTAATCAATCTCTTTTATTTATATTAATTAAATTTTTACAATTAATAGATATTATTTTTTTCATTTTTGTGGTAACATTTCTTTATAGAAAAATTTATTATAGGGTGGTGATTCTTATTAATACTAATGAAAAATTTGTTAAGAAATATTTCTTCTTTGATATAGATGGGACTCTTTCTACAGGTTTTCCTGATCCCTTTGTTCCAGAATCTACAAGAAGAACATTAAAAAAATTAGAGGAAAATGGTCATTTTTTAGCTATTGCAACTGGTAGAAGTCATGCAAAAGCTGTCGAACTTTTAGATGAGCTTGGATTTGACAATATGGTAAGTGATGGTGGAAATGGTATAACTATAAATAGAGAGCTTTTACATATAGAGCCTCTTAATAAAGAGAACTGTATTGCTCTTTTAAGGGAAGCAGATAGTAGAAATATTCCTTGGGGCATTTCTATAGATAATTCAAAAACTAGATACACTAAAAATAACGATTTTGTGGATGTTACAGAGGATGTTTACATGACTACTATTGTAGATCCTGATTTAGATATAGAAAAAATCGATACATACTACAAACTTTACATAGCATGTAAGCCAGAAGAGGATAATACTCTTGAAGCTTTAAAAAATCTTCCTTTTGTTAGATTCCACGATGCGTATTTATTCGTTGAGCCAGACGATAAATCTGTAGGAATAAAAGCTGTTATGGATCATTTTGGTGCTCCTTACAAGGATGTAGTTGTATTTGGAGATCAGAAAAATGACTTAAAAATGTTCAGAGATGAGTGGACTTCTATAGCTATGGGAAATGCTATAGACGAATTAAAAGAAAAAGCCGACTTTGTAACAAAAGATGCGGACAAAGATGGAATAGAATATGCTTGTAAGCATTTTGGCTGGATAGATTAATTTTTTAAAAATAAAGGCGTAAGTGAAATTTTAAAAACTTTTTCGAGTTATAATAGCAATCTCCTCTCCAGGCGATCGAGTCGCATTGTCGAGTTCGATTTGCTATTATACCCTCTCAAAAGTTCATTTTTAAAATTTCGCTTTACGCCTTTATAATTTTATCTCTTTTGCACACCGTAGCTCATCAAAGATTATCAAACTTTTCAAATAACCTCCAATCCAAAATGTTGATAAAAACATCAATAGTAGAAAGTAATAAAAAATTAATACAAGTTTTTATACACTTTAAACTCTTTTACCAACTTTTCTGGTGAAAATTTTAATATCTGAGATAAATATAATGTGTAGCACAGTTATTTTAGGAGAAAACTCGATTTGGTTAGGATAATAGTAAACCGAAATCTACAATACGACTTGTTCACCTGGAGAGGAGGTTACTATTATTCGAGCCAAAAGAGTTTTCCCTAAAATATGCAGTTATAAACATTGCCATTTATTTTTAAGATTCTACCAGAATTTTATGCATTGTTTCTGATGGATTTATTATTTCTAGTTTTGTGCATTTTTTTAATTCTTTTTCAAAGTAAGGGAAGTGTGTGCATCCAAGTATTATGGCTTCAACCTTATTTTTTTCAAAGAATTCTACTGCAAGGTCAAGGTGGTTGTCAGCTATTATGTTTTTAGCTTCTTTTTTGGCTTCTACATCTAATACGACTGGAAGTATTCCTATTCCTATTACATTGCAGTTTTTATTTTTTTCAACTATTGTTCTCTCTATTCCCGCAAGTCCTTGGTTGTTCGCTGCAAATACACCTACTGAGTTGTAGTTTACAGCTATTTTTTTGTATGCGTCCATTGGAGTTACTATCACGATTTCTTCTTCTTTTGATAGTTTTTCCATATCAACCGCCGAGCTAAGAGAGTTGCAATATACTAATATTTTTTCTATTCCTTTAGATTTAATTGTTTTTATTATTTTTTTCATTTCCAATTCTTTTGTTTCCTGTGGCATAGACTGGAATTTTGTCTGCTCAACAGGATTTTCAGATACTGGAAATTCCTCAGTTTCTAATCCTTTACTTTTTAGAAACTCCGCACCCATAAGCGTGTCTATTGGAGTTCCTGCTATTACTGCTATTTTTTCCATATTTTCATCCTTTTTTCTCTATTTTTTCTTTTTCTTCTTTTGTTTGTGTTTAGCGCTACTTTGAATTTTATTTTTAATTTCACTTTAGTCAACCTTCTTTACAAATACCAATTCTTTTTCTGTAGATTCTTCTTCAGAATATCTGAATTCATCCAAATCAAATCTTTTTACACCTTCTATATCGTCTATTTTTTTTTCGGCTATGTATCTAACCATATAGCCTCTAGCCTTTTTAGAAGCTGTAGATTCAACTTTTAGCTTTCCATATTTTTCAACTTTAAATGTACAAGTTATTAGCTTTACTTTTGATTCAGATTTCTTGTTATCAAAATATTTCTCAACAGTTTTGCTGTATTCTTTTGATGCTAAATTAAGCACTATTCCTTCTCCACCTAAATCTTCAGATATGCTCCCTGATATACTTCCATTCCAAAATGAGTATAAATTCGCTTTGTCGTTTACTTTTACTTTTGTCTGCATTTCAAGTCTGTACTCGTCTATCATATCAAAAGGTCTAAGCACACCATAAAGACCGCTTATTATTCTAAGGTGCTCGTTTAAAAATTCTATACCTTCTTTTGAAATACTTTCTGGTGCTATACTTTTGTATTGTATTCCATCATAGGCAAATATAGCTGGAGTTTTTCCTGTAAATTTAGGACTTTCACTTCCACTCTTAGAATCTTTACAACAAGATATAGGCTTCATTCTTTGGAATCTACAATAGTTTAACTGGGCTAGATTTTCTTTTATCTTCATTATTGCCCGTATTTCCTCAGTGATGTACTCCTTCATGTGCTTTAATACTTCATTTGATTTTTCATAAAGTTTTGGACAACTTAGTTCATTTTCGTCAATTAGATTTTTCCAGTCATCAGATTTTCTCATATTTTTGGCTGGAGATATTATTGTAATCATTTTTTCCACCCTTTTCCTTTTTTTAGAATTTATTGGTATTTAAGTCTGTCTGAATTATATTTTTATTATATAAAAGTATATTAAATTTATATTTTATATTTAAAAGTCTGTTTGATTTACATTTTATGCTTAAGACTATTTTTAATTTATATATATTATATAAGATTGTCCTCTTTTAAAAGTCTATATAATGTCTGATCAAAGTTAAATTCTTTCATAATATTATCCACTTCTTTTAGAGCTTTTTCTCTTTTTTCTTTTGATATGTTTGATTTTACAGCTCTCACAAGTATATTTTTAGGAGAGTGAGCAATATCTATAAATTCAAGTAATTGAGTCTTATATCCAACACTTTCAAGCAGATTGGCTCTTATCGCATCCGTCATAAGTGCTGCCACTCTTTCTTGTATTATTCCATAATTTGTAAGTATCGATAAATCCTCTGATTTCATCTGAGCGTTTAACTCATGTTGGCAACAAGGCACTGAGAATATCATCTTCGTGTTCCATTTTATTGCATTATAAAGTGCATAATCTGTAGCTGTATCGCATGCGTGAAGTGTTATCACCATATCTACCTTGTTGTTGTACTTATATCCATTAATATCTCCTAGTTCAAAGTGAAGATTTTCATAGTTGTATCTTTTTGCGATTTCGTTACATTTTTTTATTACATCTTCTTTTAAATCAAGACCTATCATTTTTACATTTATTTTCTTTATTTCTACAAAGTAGTAGTAAAGTACAAATGTTAAGTAAGATTTTCCACATCCAAAGTCCAAAATTGTAAGCTCTTTATAGTCATTTTTTCTTATTTCGTGGTCTATTAATTCAATGAATTTATTTATCTGTTTGTATTTGTCATACTTAGATTTTACAACTTTCCCTTCTTTTGTAAATACGCCTAAATCAACTAAGGCAGGTACATTCATTCCCTCTTTTATTATGTATTCTTTTTCTTTGTTGTGCGATTTTGACCGTTTAGCCTTTGTCGCATTACTTCCACCTTTTCTTCCAAAGAACACTTTTCCCTTTTTAGATATTTTTATGTTGAAAGTTTCTTCTTCTGACCAAGCATCTAGCTGCTTAAAATCCTCTTCCATAAATTCAAATATCTTAGATTCTAAGCTAGATATTTCAATATTTTCATGAAATACCTGCTTTTCAGTGAATTTTTCAACCTGATAGAATTCTCTTCCCTTTGCTTCTTTTAGGTTTATATTTACTTTTTTGTATTCCACATCTTTATTTTTTCTATTGCTTATAACTATTTTGTATGGCTTTGAGTTTGCCATTTCTTTTATAGCATTTTTTAATTCTTCCACAGTAACTTCTCCTTTTTTATAATTCGTTAATTTTCATTACTTTTTATACTTTACTATTTTTCATTCATCCTTACTTTTTCTATAATCTATTTTTTATACATACTTGCTTTTTATAATCAATTATTTTTTATATGTACTTACTTTCTATACTTAATTGCTCTTCCTTATTTTGCAAGAAAATCTAATAACGCATACCATATCTTTAATGCAGATATTATATCTAGTTTCTCTTCTGGAGTGTGTATATCTATCATGTTTGGCCCGATTGATATTGCATCCAATCCCTCTACGCCATCCACAAAGAATCCAACCTCTAACCCAGAATGTACTGCCAATTCCTTAGATTTTCTTCCGTATATTTTTTCTACGCTTTCATTAAATGCTTTTCTTAATTCAGACTCTTGTCTAAATGCCCAACCTGGATAAGAGTATTTTATTTCCATTTCTGTGTTTGTATCATTTGAAAGTTTTTCCATATCAGATTTTATTTCGCTTATTTTTAAATCTGAACAACTTCTGCATTCATTTAATATTATTATTTCGTCATCTAAAGTAGTTATAGTTCCTAGATTGTCAGATGATTCAACCAAGTCCTCTATATCCTCGCTCATTGTCAATACTCCATTTTTAAACATCTTAATCCAAGAAATTAGTCTATCTTTTGCAGATTCTTCTACTACTCTTAAATCCTCTTGACCTACTTTTTTAGATTCTACATTTTCTAAATCTATATTTTTAAATTCCAATCTTTCTAGTTCCACTTTCTCTGAATCTAATTTATCTAACTCTATTTTATCTAACTTTAATTTTTCTAAATCTATTTTTATTTTAGATTCAGAGTTTGCGTATTCTTTTATTATAATTCCTTTTGATTTTTCAACACTTGCCTCTACATTTTCTAAATCTTTTCCTTCTACAAGTATCACTGTTTCAGATTTAGAAGGTATTACATTTGGAGCTTCTCCAGATTCTATAGATACAATCTCAAATTCTATATTATCAATCATAATATTTTCCAATATCTCTGCTGCTAATTTTATCGCATTAGCTCTTCCTCTGTGTATATCAGATCCAGAATGTCCACCTTTTAACCCAGATATTTTTAATTTAAAAGCTACTGGATTTTCTAATTTCGACTCTACTCTTTCGAATTTTATTCTATTTTCAAATGCCATTCCTCCAGCACAACTAGCAATTATCACATCTTCCTCCTCAGAGTCTATGTTTATAAGAGTTTTAGATTTTAGCTTACTCATATCTAAATTTTCCGCACCTATAAAACTCCCCTCTTCATCTGATGTAAATACGCATTCTAATGTTGGATGTTTTATTTTTTTATTATCCATTATGCTCATCATATATGCGACTGCTATTCCATCGTCTCCACCAAGAGTTGTTCCCTTTGCTCTGAGCATTCCATTTTCTGTGTATAATTCAATCGAATCTGTATCAAAGTTATGCACATTTCCACTTTCTTTTACACAGACCATGTCAGTATGTCCCTGTATCATCACAGAATCCCTATCTTCCATTCCCTCAGATGCAGGCACATACACAATCACATTATGAAACTCATCTTGATAAGTTTCATATCCTCTATCTTCAGCAAATTTTTTTATAAAATTGCTTACTGCCTTTTCTTTTCCAGAATTTCTAGGTATATCCGAAATCATTTTAAAGCATTCATACGTCTTATACTCCATGTTTTCAGATTTTAGGTATTCTATTAAAGAGTCCACTGTTGATATTTTTTCGATATTATTTTTAAACTCATCTGAGTTCAATTTGTTTTTTAAGCTATCTATATTTAATTTTGTATTAGACATATTGACACCTCGATTTCTATATTTTAATTTCCATTCTATATTTTAATTTCCATCATCTACTCCCTGGAAAAATTTAATTATATTTCCCAGGTAATATTCTTCATTCCAACAATCTTTATTTAAATAACTTTCATTTGAATATTCTTCATTTCTACAATCTTTATTTAAATAACTTTCATTTGAATATTCTTCATTTGAATATTTTTTATCTGAATAATCTTCATTATGATGATTTCTTACAACCTCTAAGAAAACGTTATTTTCATTTATTTCTTTTAATATTTCGTAGCTATATTCTGAATGATTGTAATAGCATTGAATCTTTTTAAGATTAATATTTCTAAGTTTTCCGTTAGTAAGTTTATTTAGTATAACTATTATCGATTTGTCTATTATATTTATTTTCTGTCTACTTTTTCCTACATCATGCAAAAGCCCTACTTTTACAAGCATCTCTTCATTTTTTATAAGATCTTCTTTTGCAGAAAATATTGTTTCCTTATCCAATATTTCCCCATTTGTAAGTGTGTAGCCACCTTCAAAATTATTTCCTTTTTTTAATTCATCTATTATATTTTCTATCTCTTTGGCCACCCTGACACTGTGCTTTTGCTCGGATTTTGAGATAGCATTAAAAATTTCATACTCTTTCTTATTTAGTTTTGATTCTACATACTTATAATCATCTTCATTTATTCTATCAGTCAAATTCATTATGAATTGTCTTACTCTTTTAGGAAGCATAATTTTCCTTCTTTCTTATCTTGTACTTCTTTTTAATTCTATTCTATTTTTTACTTTTGTTCTCTATAAACTTTAACGTTTTCCTCTTTTTCATTACATTTCACTTCTTTTTAATTATACCATATAGACTTTTTATCTTCATTAACCTAATGTCACAAATATCAATCTATTTATCTATTTCACTTTCAATTCACACTAAAAAGAACAAATAATAGAATACAATCTGGCTATTAGAAAATTTTGCAACAAAGCTTTATTTTGAGAAATAATCTTTTATTAATTTACTAACTTAAAAGAAGCGAAATAAATCAAAATTTACGTTTATAATAATTACATTTCAGTATTGAAGATTCTAGACAAAAACGCACTCGACAATCTGCAGAACTTTGCATCATTTTGAAAGCCCAGCTTGAAAAAGCAAAGTTCGAAGCCTGGAGAGAAGTTTTGTCTAGAATCTTTGATACTGCTAGTAAATACTATAGCTGTAAATTTTGATTTACCTGCTCATAAGGAGTAAATTTATAATATATTTGTTCAAAAAAAGGCTGTTGCA
>Snoopy_p2__coassemble_1162_pt1 | contig 14789 bp, 10 predicted proteins | sample Snoopy_p2__metabat2_high_PE_021 | metagenome-assembled genome bin Snoopy_p2 | reverse complement strand
TCGTCAGAGGAGAGGTTTATATATCTAAAGAAAACTTTGAAAAGGTCAATGAATACCAGGAAGAGCACGACCTACAGATATTTGCCAATCCAAGAAATTTAGCAGCAGGATCACTTAGACAGTTGGACTCAAAGCTAACTGCAAAAAGACCTTTAGACATATTCGTGTTTAACCTAGAAAATATCAACGAATTAGAGGGAATAGATACACACTCTGATTCATTAGAATACCTTAAAAAACTGGGATTCTCAGTCAGTGAAAACTACAAAATCTGTAAATCAATAGACGAGGTAATTGAGTTTATTGAGTATTGGACTGAAAACAGAGGAAGTTTAAAATTTGATATAGATGGTATGGTTGTTAAGGTAAACAACATAGAGCAGAGAAATGAGATGGGATTTACAGCTAAGAGTCCAAGATGGGCTATTGCGTACAAGTTCCCAGCTGAGAGAAAGAAGAGCAAGATTTTAGATATAGAGGTAGAGGTTGGTAGAACAGGTACAATCACTCCAACAGCTATTCTTGAGCCTGTTAGACTAGCAGGGACTTCTGTTAGTAGGGCGACACTTCACAACGAGGACTTTATCAGAGAAAAAGATATAAAATTATTTGACCATGTTATAGTTCAAAAGGCAGGGGATATTATTCCGCAGATAGTTGAGGTTGTGAAAGAGGATAGAACAGGGGATGAGAAAGATTTCGTAATGCCTAGTGTTTGCCCAGAGTGTGGTGAGCCAACAGTTAGACTTGAAGGTGAGGCTGCAGTTAAGTGTATAAATATCTCTTGTCCAGCTCAGATTAGAAGGGGAATGATTCACTTTGTTTCGAGAGAGGCCATGGACATAGATGGTATGGGTGAGTCAATAATCACATTATTCCTAAAAGAAGGTCTAATAAAAGACGTTTCTGATATATATTATCTAAAAAAAGAGCAGATTGTACCGCTTGAGAGAATGGGAGAAAAATCTGCTGATAATTTAATTAAAGCAATCGAAAAATCAAAATCAAATGACCTATGGAGATTGATAAATGGGTTAGGTATTAGATTTGTCGGTGTGAAAGGGGCTAAGATACTAGCTTCAAACTTTAGTAGTTTAGATGAAATAATGAATGCCGATGTTGAGAGATTACAGCAGCTTGAAGAGTTTGGAAGTATTATGTCTGAGAGTGTTGTAAAATTCTTTAGAGAAGAGCAGAATTTAGCAGTTATTCAGAAGTTAAAAGATGCTGGGGTAAATACTGAAGCAGGTGAGGATAAATCTGAGGGTATACCGCAGTTATTTGAAGGTATGAAGATAGTTCTTACTGGTACACTTCCTACATTAAAAAGAAATCAGGCTAAGGAGATTATAGAGCTTAGAGGTGGAAAGGCTACTTCAAGTGTGAGCAAGTCTACTACATTTGTGCTTGCTGGAGAGGAAGCTGGCTCAAAATTAACTAAGGCTAATGATTTAGGAATAAAGGTAATCGACGAGGATATGTTCTTAAAATTATCTGAAATAGGAAGCAAGGAAGAAGTATTATCAGAGCTTGGAATGTAATATAGGATTTGAAATATTATAAATTAACAAGAGTGATGTAGAATAGAAAAAATTAAATATAGAATAAAAAATAAAATTAATTAATATAAAAAACTAAATAAGAGGTGATTTTTCAATATGGAAAGATTAGGAAATAGAGCAAATAATGAGATAAGACCAGTCAAGATAACTACGAATTTTACAAAATACGCAGCAGGGTCTGTACTTATCGAAATGGGAGAAACTAAGGTAATATGTACTGCAACAGTTGAAGATAAAGTGCCACCATTTTTAAGAAATACAGGTACAGGTTGGATAAATGCAGAGTATTCTATGTTACCAAGTTCAACTCAGCAGAGAAAGATAAGAGATTCTGTTAGAGGAAAGATAGACGGAAGAACTCAGGAAATACAGAGATTAATAGGTAGAGCAATAAGATCTGTTATAGATTTAGATTTATTAGGTGAAAGAACTATATGGGTTGACTGCGATGTTATTCAGGCAGATGGAGGAACAAGAACAGCTTCAATAACTGGTGGGTTTGTTGCAGCAGCTCAGGCAATTTACGGACTTTATCAGAATAAAGAAATCAAAAAACTTCCTATAAAGAATTTCGTATCTGCAATAAGTGCAGGTGTTTTAAACGACGAGCATATATTAGACCTTTGCTACGAAGAAGATTCTGCAGCTAAAGTAGATATGAACTTTGTAATGACAGATAAAGGTGAGTTTGTCGAAGTTCAGGGAACAGGAGAAGAAGCTCCATTTAGTAGAGAAGATTTAAACAAATTATTAGAGCTAGGGGAAAAAGGAAACAAAGAGCTAATAAAAATACAGAGAGCTGCAATCCCAGAAATAGGAGATGCTGTGCTTGGTATGGACTACGGAAAAGACGTGGTAATAGCTACAGGAAATAAACACAAATTACAGGAAATAGGGGATATACTAAAAGATTTCGACTATAATGTTATGTCTTTAAAAGATGTTGAGTTAGACGGAATAGAAATAGTAGAAGACGGAAAAACTTTTGAACACAATGCTTTAATAAAAGCTAGAACAATTTCAAAATTAACTAATAAAATATCTATAGCAGATGACTCTGGATTAGTTGTTGATTGTTTAGGAGGAAAACCGGGTATATACTCAGCAAGATATGCTGGAGAACATGCAACTGATGAAGAAAACAGAGTAAAATTATTCGAAGCTATGAAGGATGTTCCAATGGAAGATAGAACTGCAAGATTTGTAAGTGCGATAGGTGTTGTACTTCCAGATGGTAAAGAATTTACAGTTAGGGGAACTGTTGAAGGAAAAATAACATTTGAGGAACACGGAGAAAATGGATTTGGATATGACTGTATGTTTATGCCAGAGGGATTTGATAAGACATTTGGAGAAATAGATCCAGAAATCAAAAACAGCATGAGCCATAGAGCAAATGCACTTAAAAAGATGAAAGAAGAATTTGTTAAAAGGGTTGTGAGATAAATATGAAAATAGGAATAGTTAGCGATACACATAGGATGATTAGGAACATAGATAAGGCAATTCCTTACTTAAAAGGCTGTGACCTTATTGTACATGCAGGGGATAACTACTCTGATGCAAGATACATTTATACTGAAACGGGTGTAAATGTTATGGCAGTTGTTGGAAACTGCGACTTTGAAGATGCAGAGGATGAATTATTATTCGATTTTGCAGGGAAGAAATTTTTCGTATGCCACGGACACAGATACGATGTGAAATACGGAACAAATCTTTTACAGACAAAAGCAGAGAGAGAAGGAGCAGATATAGTTGTGTTTGGTCATTCTCATGAGACTTTTTCAGAAATAATAAATGGTGCTCTTTATATAAATCCAGGTAGCCTTTCTCTTCCAAGAGGTGGAAGTAATAGAGGATTTGCTATATTAGAAATAGATGGAGAGAGTATAAAAGTTAAGGAAATAGAAATTTAATTTGAAAAATATCTGTAACTTTTTTGAAAAGGCAAAAAAATAGTCAAATAATCGAAATATAATCATAAGAAAGGTTGTATTTAAAAAAAGTTATGTGATATAATTAAATGGTTATATAGAATTATAATGGATAAAAATACCATATTATAATATCTCAAAGTATATTAGGAGGATTTTTAAGAAATGAAAGCAGAATTACTTAAAAAAGAAGGTAACGTAGTTACTTTAAAAATAACTGTAGACTACGATAAATTCAACGGAGCAGTTGAAAAAGCTTACAAAAAAACTAGAGGTAGATACAACATACCAGGATTCAGAAAAGGTAAAGCTCCTAGAAAAATAATAGAAATGAACTACGGTGAAGGAATATTCTACGGAGATGCTATAGATGCATTATTCCCAGAAGTATTCGTACCAGCTGTAGAAGAAACAGGTATACTTCCAATAGGTGCTCCATCTATAGATGTAGATGAAATAAGCAAAGACAACGGATTAGTTATGTCTGTAGAAGTAGAAGTTAGACCAGAAGTTAAATTAGAAAACTACAAAGGTGTAGAAGTTACTAAAGATGTTCCAGAAGTAACTGAAGAAATGATAACAGAAGAATTAAACAGAATGTTAGACAAAAACTCTAGATTAGTAGACGTTGAAAGAAATGTTGAAGACGGAGATATAGTAAACATAGACTTCAAAGGATTTGTTGATGGAGAAGAATTCGAAGGTGGAAACGCTGAAGGATACGAATTAACAATAGGATCTCACACATTCATAGACAACTTTGAAGAACAGTTAGTTGGGAAAGCTTTAAATGAAGAAGTAGAAGTTAATGTAACATTCCCAGAAGGATACTCAAGAGAAGATTTAGCTTCTAAACCAGCTAAATTCGAAGTTAAAATAAACGCTATAAAAGTTAGAGAAATACCTGAATTAAACGACGAATTCGCAGCAGATACTACTGAATTCGAAACTTTAGATGAATTAAAAGCTGATATAAAATCTAACCTAGAAGAACAGGCTGAAAACATGGCTGAAAATCAGGTAAGAGAAGAAATAGTAAACAAAATAGCTGAAGCAGCAGACTTCATAACTCCAAACGCTATGGTAGAAGATCAGTTAGATAGAATGATGCAGGAATTAAGCTATCAGTTAGCTAGCCAGGGATTACAGATGGAAATGTTATTAGAAATAACTGGTAAAGACTTAAACGGATTAAGAGAAGAAAGAAGAGAAGACGCTGAAAGATTAGTAAGAGGAACTCTTGTATTAGACGAAGTAGCTAAATTAGAAAACATAGAAGCTTCTGAAGAAGACGTTGATGCTGAATTAGCTAAAATGGCAGAAATGTACAAAATGGAAGTAGAAGAAATGAAAAAAGCTTTAAGACCAGAAGATTTAGAAGATATAGCTGGTCAGCTTAGAGTTAGAAAAACTATAGACTTCCTAGTTGAAAATGCTACAATAGCATAGTTTATAATTAGTCTATAAATATTTGAAAAAACAAGGCTGTCTAAAGTGATATGTACGTATCTTAGACAGCCTTATATTGAATGCAAAAAAAAGAAAGGGGTTACATAAAATGGCATTAGTACCTTATGTTGTTGAACAGACAGGAAGAGGGGAAAGATCTTACGATATATTCTCTAGATTATTAAAAGACAGAATAATATTCTTATGTGATGAGGTAAATGATGATACTGCAGGACTTATAGTAGCTCAGCTTTTATTCTTAGAAGCAGAAGATCCAGATAAAGATATACATCTTTACATAAACTCACCAGGTGGAAGTATAACAGCTGGTATGGCTATATACGATACTATGAACTATATAAAACCAGATGTTAGTACAATATGTATAGGAATGGCTGCATCTATGGGTGCATTCTTACTTTCTGCAGGTGCAAAAGGTAAGAGATACGCACTTCCAAACAGTGAAATAATGATACATCAGCCACTAGGTGGAGCTCAGGGACAGGCAACTGAAATAGAAATCCGGGCTAAGAGAATCATAAGAATGAAAGAAAAATTAAACCAGATACTTTCTGAAAATACAGGTCAGCCATTAGAAAAAATAATGGCAGATACAGAAAGAGATAACTTCATGGAAGCCGATGAAGCACTTGCATACGGATTAATAGATGAAGTTATAACAAATAAACCATTATAAGAGAGGAGAATTTTAATGGCAAAATTTGATGATAAAAAACAGCTAAAATGCTCTTTCTGCGGAAAAACTCAGGATCAGGTAAGAAGATTAATAGCAGGTCCAGATGTTTGTATATGTGATGAATGTGTTGAACTTTGCGAAGATATAATCAGAGAAGAATTTGAAGAAGCTAACGAAGAAACAACATCAATAGATTCATTACCAAAACCAAAGGAAATGATGGAAATATTAAATGATTACGTAATAGGACAGGAAAAAGCTAAGAAAGCTTTATCTGTTGCAGTTTACAATCATTATAAAAGAATATACAGCAATTCTGAAAATGATGTAGATATACAGAAAAGTAATATATTACTTTTAGGACCAACAGGTTCTGGTAAAACATTACTTGCTCAGACACTTGCTAAAACATTAAACGTTCCATTTGCTATGGCAGATGCAACAGCTCTTACTGAAGCTGGTTATGTTGGGGAAGACGTTGAAAACATACTTCTTAAACTTATCCAGGCTGCAGATAACGATGTAGAAAAAGCTGAAAAAGGTATAATCTACATAGACGAAATAGATAAAATAGCTAAAAAATCAGAAAATGTATCTATAACAAGAGATGTCAGCGGAGAAGGTGTTCAGCAGGCACTTCTAAAAATATTAGAAGGAACTGTAGCTAACGTTCCACCACAGGGCGGAAGAAAACATCCAAACCGGGAATTTATAAAAATAGATACAACTAATATACTATTCATATTAGGTGGAGCATTTGATGGATTAGAACAGATAATCCAGAGAAGATCTAGTGAAAAAACTCTAGGATTCGGAGCTAAGATAGAAAGCAAGAAAAACCTAGACTTAGGAAAAATATATGAAAATGTACTACCAGAGGATTTACTAAAATACGGTATAATACCAGAATTTATAGGTAGAATCCCAGTAATAGCTACATTAAATATGCTAGATGAAGATGCATTAGTTACAATACTAAAAGAACCTAAAAATGCATTAGTAAAACAGTACAAAAAATTATTCGACATAGAAGATGTTGAACTAGAATTTGAAGACGATGCACTAAGAGAAATAGCTAAAAAGGCTATAGATAGAAACACTGGTGCCAGAGGTCTAAGAAGTATAGTTGAAAACATAATGATGGATACAATGTATGAAGTACCATCTGAAGAAAATGTTGAAAAAGTAATAGTGACTAAGGAATCTGTACTAAACGATGATGTGCAGCCAACTATGGTTTACAAAGAAAATTAATATAGAACGCAAAGAAGGGTATTGAATTAACGCTCCAGGCTTCGAACTTTGCTCCTTTTTAAGAGTTAGCTTTATCAAGCTAACAAAAGGATGCAAAGTTCTGCAGATTGTCGCTGTTAATTTCAATACCCTTCTTTTTGCGTCAGTATGTTAATTTTTTTGAACCATAGTGTAGCTACATATCATAAGTTTAGTACAGATTTAGTCTGAAAAATGCGAAATAGGAACAGTTTGTAAAATTGCTTGAAGGAATTAGCACGATGTTGTCCTCATTCGCCAGGCTTCGAACTTTGCCCTTTTTTAAGAGTTAGCTTTTCAAGCTAACAAAAAGGTTGCAAAGTTCTGCAGATTGTTGAACAGAGGACTAACATCGTACCAATTCCAAAAGTAAGACTGTTCTACAGAAAAATACCAAATAAAAAATTTAAAAGTTAGCAAATAAAAAAAGAGAGATGACAATAAACTTATGACATCCCTTACAAATTGCGTAAACTATATTATATTTTCTTTATGAACTAATAGTTTGTGAGCATATCATAAGTTTAGTACAGATTTAGTTTTTAAAAGGGCAAAATAGGAACAGTTTGTAAAATTGCTTAAAGGAATTAGCATCGTACCAATTCCGAAAGTAAAACACTATTGTAAAAGTACTAAGTAAAAATTTTAAAAAGTTATAGGGATATTGTTTATTTTTATAAAGTATAGATAATGATGAATATCGATTTTTTCTAAAAGGTAAGTATAGGTAAAATAATAGAGTGGATAAGCAAAATGAAATGACTATCTGCAGAGCTTTTTTTTCTAAGAGCGTTATGCTTGTAAAGCTAACGCTTATTTTAGGAAAAAGCTCGAAGCCAGGAATGAATTTGCTTATCCACTCTATTTTTGAGTGATTAAATTTTAGAAAAATCGATATTCATCTATAATTTATAAAAAGGCCATTAATATACCTATTGCTCCGAAGATAAATACAATAGCTATTGACCCAACTTTTTCTTTCTTTAATAAATACAATGCCACTAAAAAGGCAACGACATCATAAAGTCCCCAAGTAATTTCTTTACCAGAAGATACTGCTGCAGCAAGTATAAAACCAAGTGTTATCGGTCTTAATACTGTTAGCAGATTTTCAACTTTTTTATTATCCTTAAACTTATCCAATAAATGAGATATGATTGTAAGTCCTACAAGTGAGAATATAACAACACCTACAGATGCTGCAAGTGATCCCCAAAAACCAGCAGTTTTGAAACCTACAAATGTAGCACTATTTATTGCTATTGGTCCAGGAGTTGACTGAGATATTGCAAGTAAGTCCAAGAATTCCTGGTTTGTTATAAAGTGATATTTATTGATAAATTCTTGCTGTATAAATGGAAGCATCGCATAGCCTCCACCAAAGCTGAATGCACCAATCTTTAAGAATATTAGGAAGAGAAGTATTATTTTAGACATAAGCTATATACACCTCCTAATAATATTAAATATATTGGACTTATATTGAAGAATGCCACAGCGACAAAAGAAACAACTAAGAAAAGCATATTTCTTTTAGTCTTAGGCAGTTTATCCAGCATTTTTAAGAATGAATATAATATAAGTGCGATTACAACTGGGTTTACACCTCTAAAGAATCCGTCGAGAATCTTAGAAGATGAGTTGGCAAAATATAAATACGCTAAAGCTATAACTATACAGAATGAAGGCATAGTTGCTCCAAGTAGGCAAACTAAAACACCTTTTATTCCATTTATTCTATAGCCTAGAAGTATAGAAATATTTGCTGCCAAAACACCGGGATAACTTTGAGCTATAGAAAGGTAGTCTAGAAATTCTTCTTCACTGACTAATCCTTGCTTTTTTACAAGCTCATCTTGGATTAGGGGAACCATGGCGTAACCTCCGCCGAAAGTAAATGCACCTATTTTAAAAAATGTTAAAAAAAGTTTGAGCATTTTAATCCTCCTTGTAAATAGATTGAAGTTTTTTAAATTCAAATCAATTTATATTATATCATATAATATATAAGTTAATATTATTTTGTAATATATTATATAAAATAGGGTATAATAATAAATAGAGGCGTGATAGTAAAAAATAATTGTAAATAGGTGTATAATCTGATAATAAAAAATAACTGTAAATAGCCCTGTTATGTGGCAATAAAAAAATAATTGCAAATAGGGCAATAAAACGATATAATAATCTATTAAATGATAAAATTCAAAACATTTTCGGTTGAAAATTAATATCTGTAAAGATATAATAGTAAAAGCAGTGAAATTCTTAAAAAAGGAGATGAGGAACTGAATATGAGTAAAAAATATACTAAAATAGAACGTGAATTACCGGTAATCCCACTTAGAGGATTAGCAATATTCCCATATATGATATTAAACTTTGATATAGGTAGAGAAATGTCTTTAAAAGCTTTAGAAGAAGCTATGTTAAACGACGAGGTTATATTCCTTACTTCTCAAAAGGATCCAGAAATAGACAATCCAGATGAGGATGATTTCTACAAAGTTGGGACTATATCAAAAGTTAAACAGATGATAAAATTACCTGGAGATACAGTTAGGGTACTTGTTGAGGGGGTAACAAGAGGTACTATAAAAGAAATAGATAATGAAGAAGGGTACTACAAAGCAATAATCGAGGAAATAGTTGAATTAAGTGATGAAGATTTTGCAAATGTAGATTTAGATGTAGAAACTAACATAGAAGCATGTGAAGAAGATAAAGATTCATGTGCTGAAGAAAAAACAGAAGCATGTGAAGAAGTAAATGCAGATGAAGAATCAATAGAAAGTAAAGATTCAAAAGAAGAAAAACTTGAAAGCATAGAAAATGATGCAGAAGTAGAAGCATTAGTTAGAAATGTTATGGATGCTTTTGAGGACTATATAAATATAGGAAATAAAATATCTCCTGAGATATTAATAAGTCTTGCAGAAATAGACGATTACGGTAGATTAGTGGATACAATAGCTGCAAATATCTACCTAAAACCTGAGAAAAAACAGGAAATATTAGAAGAATTCGATGTTAAAAATAGATTAGAGCTTATATTCACTATCTTATTAGAAGAAGTTGAAATAATGAAGATAGAGAAAAAAATAGCTTTAAGAGTTAAAAAACAGATGAATAAAATTCAGAAAGAATATTATTTAAGAGAACAGATGAGAGCTATTCAGAAAGAACTTGGAGAAGATGAAGATACATCAAGTGAAGCTGATAAATACAGAAAACAGCTAAAAACTTTAAAAGCTCCAAAAGAAACTAAAGAAAAAATAGCTAAGGAAATAGATAAATTTGCTAGAATGAGCTCAGCAGCACCAGACTCATCAGTAAGTAGAAACTATTTAGATATGATATTCTCACTTCCTTGGAACAAGGAAACTAAAGAAAAATTAGATGTTAAAAAAGCTGAAGAAGTATTAAATGAAGACCACTATGGATTAGATAAGGTTAAAGAAAGAATACTTGAATATTTATCAGTAAGAAAATTATCTAAGACTCCAAAAGGGCCGATAATCTGCCTTGTTGGGCCTCCAGGTGTTGGTAAAACATCTATAGTTAAGTCTGTAGCTAGAGCACTAGGAAGAAAATATACTAGACTTTCTCTTGGTGGTGTTAGAGATGAGGCTGAAATAAGAGGACATAGAAGAACTTATGTAGGTGCAATTCCAGGTAGAATAATAAATGGAATGAAAGAAGCTGGCAGCAAGAACCCAGTATTCTTACTAGATGAAATAGATAAAATGGCATCTGATTATAAAGGTGATCCAGCTTCAGCAATGCTAGAAGTTCTAGATCCAGAGCAGAACAAAGGATTTGTAGACCATTACATGGAAATACCTTTTGATTTATCAAAGGTACTATTTATAACAACTGCAAATACTTTAGATACAGTACCTAGACCATTATTAGACAGAATGGAAGTTATAAGAATTTCTGGATATATAGAAGAAGAAAAATTAAACATAGCTCAGAAATACCTTCTTCCAAAACAGATAAAAGAAAATGCACTTGCTGAAGGATTCGTTACAATGGACGAAGAGGTTATGAGAAAATTAATAAACTCATACACTAGAGAAGCAGGGGTTAGAACATTAGAAAGAACAATAGGAAAAGTTTGTAGAAAAGTAGCTAAAAAATACGTTGAAGATCCAAGCCTAGAAGGGTACGATGTAAAAATGGAAGACCTTCCAGAATTCTTAGGTAAAGAAGTATTTAAATACGATTTAGCTAAAGATGAGCCAAGAGTAGGTCTTGTAACTGGTCTTGCATGGACAGAAGTAGGTGGAGTTACTCTTGAAGTAGAGGTAAACGTGCTTAAAGGTAAGGGAGAAATCGTGCTTACTGGTCAGCTAGGAGATGTTATGAAAGAATCAGCTAGAGCAGGTATATCATACATAAGATCTAGAGCTGAAGAATTAGGCATAGACCCAGAATTCTACAAAAATACAGATATACATATACATCTGCCAGAAGGAGCTACTCCAAAAGATGGACCTTCAGCTGGTATAACTATGGCTCTTGCTGTAATATCAGCACTTACAGGTAGAGGAGTACCAGGAAATATAGCTATGACTGGTGAAATAACTCTAAGAGGTAGAGTACTTCCTGTTGGTGGAGTTAAAGAAAAATTATTAGCAGCACATAGAGCAGGGGTTAAAAAAGCACTTCTTCCTGTAGAATGTGAAGTTGATTTAGACGAAATACCAGAAAATGTAAAAGAAGATATGGAATTCGTATTAGTTGAGACAATGGACGATGTTTTAAAAGAAGCGTTAATATAATTGTTGATGTAAATAATTGCGATATTTTATAAATATTTTTTAGAAAAGGACGGTGAAAGTATGAAAATAAGAAGCTCAGAGATAACAATGAGTGCTGTACATAGACACCAGTATCCTACAGACGGAATACCTGAGATAGCACTAGCTGGGAGATCTAACGTTGGTAAATCATCACTTACAAATGCTTTACTTAACAGAAGAAATTTCGCTAGAACAAGTTCTACACCAGGTAAGACAAGAACAATAAACTTCTACTTAATAAATAAGGAGTTTTTCTTTGTCGATTTACCAGGGTATGGATATGCAAAGGTTGCTAAGTCTGAAAAGGATAAGTGGGGACAGGTAATGGAGAGATACCTTCAGGATAGGGAAGAGCTTTGTGCGATATTTCTTCTTGTAGATATAAGACACGAACCTACAGCAGACGATAAGATGATGTACGACTGGATAAAATACTACGGATATGACTGTGTTGTTGTTGCGACAAAAGCAGATAAGATATCAAGAGGACAGTATTTAAAACATTTAAGTGTGATAAGAAAGAAACTTCAGTTAGAAAAGGATGAAAAGATAATACCTGTATCTTCATCTAAAAAAACTGGAATAGAAGAACTATGGAGTGAAATAGTTGAGCAGTATAGAAAACATGGATACGAAATAACTGAAGATTAGTATTTTGAGGGGCTAAGGCAAAATTTTGCTAAAGCCTCTCTTTTTATGCTTGCAATTTCAAACAATCTACTCTCCAGGCTTCAATGCCTCGCACAATTATATAAGACCTTAAAATTGTTGCGAGGCATTTCCAGATTGTCGAGTGCGATTTGTTTGAAATTACTAGCAAAAGAGAAACTTTATCTAAAATTTTGATTTAGCTACCATAATACAAATCATTAGTTATTTCGTAGTAGTTTTCTATACTGTTTGTTAGATGGAATATATGGGACCGCAGTATGTCAAAAACTGATATACTGTGGTTCTTTTTTTATGCAGTAAAGTAATTTATATTATTATATAGTTTATTAAGCGATTTTTGATTTTATGTATCGAGAGTTTAGTTTAATGATGCATAAAATTATTAATTGTTATATTTTTTTAAGGGATAAGATTTTTTAGATAGATTAGATATTAGTTTAGACTGGGGGTTTTTAGATGATAGATAAGAGTAGAATTAAGGCGGTTGCTTGGGCAGAGATAGATTTAGATGCTTTTAAGAGAAATTTAAAGAGCATAAGAAATGTTTTAAATAATGGGGAAAAGATTTGTGGTATCGTTAAGGCTGATGCTTATGGGCATGGTTCTGTTGAGATTGCAAAGACTTTAGAGGAAAATGATGTTGAGTATCTTGCAGTTTCTAGGGCTGAGGAGGCTATGGAGCTTAGAAGAAAAGGTCTTGAGCTTCCAATTTTGATACTTGGCTACACTCCAGAGCAGAGATATAGAGATATAATCAGAAATGATGTTATGTTCACTGTTTATTCTATGGAGGATGCGGTGAAGTTAAATGAAGCAGCTGAGGAGCTTGAGATGGACGCAAAAGTTCATATAAAGATAGATACAGGAATGAATAGACTTGGGTTTAAGGTTACTGAGGAGTCTATTTGTGAGATTAAGAAAATAAGCGAAATGGATAGAATTAGTATTAAGGGGATATTTACTCATTTTGCTGCAGCCGATGAAGTTGACAAGAGCTTTACTGAAATGCAGGGCGAAAAATTCAAGTATATGTTAAATAGATTAAAAGAAGAAGGCGTTGAAGTGCCATTGGTGCACGCAGCAAATAGTGCAGCTATAGTGGATTGCGACGATTTGAAATTCGACATGGTAAGAGCGGGGATAATCATGTACGGATGCTATCCTTCAGATGATATTATGAAAGAAAGAGTGCCTGTTGAGCCTGTAATGACTATAAAGACTAGGGTTTCTCATATAAAAACAATAGAGCCTGGCGAAAAAATAAGCTACGGATGCACTTACGAAGCGAAAGAAAAAGAAAGAATTGCTACACTTGCAATAGGATATGCAGACGGATTTGTTAGAGGAAGAAAAAATCCAAAAGTTTGTATAAACGGAAAAGACTATGAAGTAGTTGGAAGAATCTGCATGGATCAGTGCATGATAAAAATAGGAATGGATGACGACATAAAAGTTGGAGATGAAGCTGTAGTATTTGGAAAAGGTGGGGTTAGCATAAGTGAATTCGCCGAGGATTGCGGAACAATATCACACGAAATAATGTGTAACATATCAAGAAGAATACCAAGAGTATTTATCGAACATGAAGACATAATAAAATACGACGACTATCTAAGATATTAAATGTTTAGCTATGCAAATTTACAGTCAATAATTTTATATTAAATATTAAAAATAAGTAACGATGATATAAATATTTTGAAAAAGTAAAAGAAAGGGAGTTATATGTATCCGAATTCGACAATGCAACTTGATTGCCTGGAGAAGAGGATACATATAACTCTCTTTTGCTTTTTAAAATATTTATATCATCGCATTAGCCTTTACTCGACAATGCGACTTGATCGCCTGGAGAGGAGGATACATATATTATCCCTTTTGTTTTTCAACAGACTTTTATAAATCGCCTTATTTAGATGAAAAAAATTTAACAAAATAATGTTGACAAAATTTATCTAGTTTGATAAGATTAAGACATAGTAGGTGATGGAAAATGTTATTTACAAGGGAAAGCGACTACGCAATAAGAATAGTCAGAGCTCTAAAAGGCGAAGAAAAATTAACAATCAAAACAATATGCGAAAGAGAAATCCTACCAGAAGCATTTGCTTACAAGATTATCAAAAAGCTTGCAAAGAGCGACATAGTAGAGATAAAAAGGGGAGCAAATGGAGGATATAGTTTAAAAAAAGACCTAAACGAACTAACTCTTTATGATGTAATAATTGCAGTTGAACCAGATTTTGCAGTTATGGAATGTATAAATAATTTCTGTAGCAGAAATGGAGCAAATGGGATGTGCAAGGTACATAAGGAGCTAATCTATATTCAAAATCAGGTAGAGATGCTACTAAAAAGAAGAAGTCTAAAGGAAATATTAGAAGATAAAGAC
>Snoopy_p2__coassemble_1160_pt1 | contig 14809 bp, 12 predicted proteins | sample Snoopy_p2__metabat2_high_PE_021 | metagenome-assembled genome bin Snoopy_p2 | reverse complement strand
AGTATCAGGAGTAGCATTAATGGCATTATTTGCAGCACCAGTATCAGCATTAGTAGTTGAAGAAGAATCTGCAAACAAAGTTAATTTAAGTTGTTTAACTGGAGCAGGAGTAGCTGTTGAAGTGGCTGAAGAATATGTATATGATGTGCTAGGAGTTGCTGAAGGTTCAGTTGTATACGATGAGGAAGGAAATGGAGTAGATAAGAAATATTTAAAGGATACACATCATGTATTTAATGTTAATAATGAAAAAGTTTTAGTAAATAAAAAAACTTTAAAATTATACACATATGATTCTAACTATAACTTAATACCTATAAGATAAGATAAAAATAAAGTAATTATAAGATAAGATTAAAATAATATCTATAATATCTATTAAAATATTATTATTTATTAAAGTAGTATTAAGATTGGAAAATGTAAAGTATGGAGATTGGAATAGAAGATTTATATCATCTAAGGCGTATATTTAAATTAGTTATTTAAGTATACGTCTTTTTTAGTTGAATTTTTTATTTATATATATATTTATAGAGAATTACTATATATTAACTAGAGAATAACTATAGATAAATATTAAATTATAAAACTTAAGCTATTTGAAATTATTGTGAATATAGTATAATATAATGTGGAAAACTAAATATAGGAGGAATTATTTATGAGATGTAGTAGATGCGGTAACAACATGCCGAATGATGCAAAATATTGTGATAGATGTGGAGAGCCACTAAGAAAAAGAAAAAATAGCAGATACGAATACGATTATGACGATGATTATGATGACGATGAGTACGAATATGAAACACACAGATATGAAAGTCAGCGCAGAAATAATTATTCAAATAGAGGCAAAATAGGAAATGGAATATTAATATTTTTAACAGTTGTAGCTGTTTGTGTAACTATATTATTGGCTTTAAATATGTATTTACCTTCTAAAAATAAGGTGGAAAATAATGCAAATGTAGCAAATAATCAGCAGCAACAGCATGTAAAAAATCAAAGCAATGATGAAGGTAAAATGTCAAGTAACGATGAAGGACAAGATGAGTACAATAATGCTACAATAAGAGATTTATCTGATTATTATTATGCAGTTGATTATTATAATAGCAATTACAACAGTAGCGACGGATACCTATTCCCAGGAAGTGATACTAGATACATAGATCCAGAGGAATTAAGTGGATGTTCTGATAGTCAGTTAGCTTATATAAGAAACGAAATATTTGCTAGACATGGGTATATATTCCAAACAGATAAGTACAACAATTATTTTGGAAGTAAAACTTGGTATTACCCAAACTCATATACAACAGATAATGTAAATGATTTGAATGCGTACGAAAAATATAATGTAGAACTTATAAAAAGCTTAGAGTAAAATTTGCTTTAAAGTACAGCGAGTTTATTTTAAAGCATAGTAAAAACAATCAAAAGGCTCTAGTGAAAATGGTAGAAAATATTTAATGAAATAATAGAAAAAGTACAGTAAAAAAATAGAAAAGATTTAGTGAAAATGATAGAAAACTTATATAGATAGAGGAAATTTGAACCTTTATTCAAAAAAAGTTACAATATTTTCTCTATCCATATAAATAATTATAGTGTATAATTAGAAAAATAGTACAGGAGGGTTAAAAAGACTATGAAAAAGATAAATGAGAAAGTAATATTAATACTTTTATCAGTTCTTTTATTGAGCAATGTTCTTTTAACTGTAAATGCTATAAGGATGAACAATGAATTAGAACAGCAAAAACAGATTAACATTGAAATATTGGATATGCTGGAAGATAGTGAGTATTCAAATGAGAAGGTCAACAACTCCAATGATAATAATGAAGTTGGTTCAAAAGATATAGAGAAAGAAAATAAAAAGTCAACAGGACTAAAAGTGGCAATAGATGCTGGACATCAGCAAAATCAAAATAGCGATAAGGAGCCTATTGGGCCTGGAGCAAGCGAAACAAAGATGAAGGTTGCATCAGGAACAGAGGGATGTGAAACAAAAATTCCTGAATATCAGGTTACACTAGAAATATCTAAAAAACTAGAAAAGATTTTAAAAGATAGAGGATACGAGGTGTACATGGTTAGAACTGAAAATGATGTAAATATCAGCAATAAGGAAAGAGCTGATTTAGCTTATCAGAGTGGGGCAGATATTTTTGTAAGAGTTCACTGTAATTCAAGTGAAAGCAGCGAGTCTAACGGTGCGCTTACAATATGCCAGACACCTTCAAACAGTTTTGTATCTATGTACGACGATAGCAAAAGGCTATCTGATGATGTACTTCTAGAATTATGCTCTGAGACTGGGGCAAAAAACAACGGTGTTATGGAAACAGACACTATGTCAGGTATAAACTGGAGTAAATTACCAGTTACAATAGTAGAGACAGGATTTATGAGTAATCCAGAGGAAGATAGAAAATTATCAGATCAGAGCTATCAAGAAAAAATTGCAATCGGAATTTCTAATGGTATAGATAAATACTTTGCTAAATAAGTGAAGTTGGATAATTATCCGACGAGAGGGGTGGTGAAATGACAAATTTCTGTCCGAACTGTGGAAAAAAAGCAGATAAAGACGAAAAGAAGTGCCCTGTTTGTGGAGAGGAAATAGCCAGTCTTTCGCAAACAAGTGAATCTAAAAATAATAAAAAGAAGATAACACTAAAGGCAAATATAATAATTATAGTATTTGTTGTATGTATGGGTTATCTTGGATTAAATATAGTATCGAGATATTTTAATGCAGGTAAGAATATAGCACACACTGCTAATAGTCAAAAGTCTGAATTAAAAATATTAAAAAGACCTAGTCAAAAATCATACGAAGATATAGAAGAAAATGGTATCGTAAAAAAAGAAAAGACAAGTGAATCTGTTTATGAAGAAAAAGAAGAAGCTTCTTCAGAAAAAGATGCAGATAAATCTAAGACATTGGTTATTCCAAAAAAAGAAAAATATATGAAGATAATGTCGGATTTAAATACAGAAGTTGACCAGATGGCAGATTCTGAGCTAAATGGTGAAGAGGAAAGCCTACTTAACTATACTAGTAAAATATATAAAAAATACGATACTGTCTTAAATATGATTTACAGTGATATTACATCTTCTCTTGAAAATGGAGAGCTTGAAAAATTAAAAAAAGACGAGATTGCCTGGATAAAAGAAAAAGATGCAACAGCATCTACGGCTGTTGGTTCTGAAGATACTAGTGAATCTGATGAAAATTGGGTATATTTCGACTCGCTTGCTACTTCTACAAAAGACAGATGTTATTATTTGATACACACCTACATGTATTAAGATAGCTTTAAATTTTAAAAAGTAAATATAAAATAATTGACACCATATTAGTAAAGTGATATGGTGTTTTTTAATGTATTGAAAGATATTTAATCTTGTAATACAATATAATTTGTGGAATTAAAAGCTTTTATAAAAAGGAGAGAAGTAAAATGAAGTGTCATCGTTGCGGACATCCAATGAAATTTGGAGAAGAAAAATGCAGAAAATGTGGTGCAAAAGTAAAGAAAACAGAAGAATATTTAAGAATGGAAGAAGAAAGAGCTAAGAATGCCAAAAAAGATCAGATAGCTTTAGTAGTTTCAACACTTATTTTACTATTTGTACTTGGATTTGGTTTATATGTACTATTTTTCAAATAAAATGGAATTATAAAAATGTAAATTGTGAGGAGAATTAGTTAGAAATGGCAAAAAAAATAATAATGAAAGAAGCTGGACAGTGTTCAAAATGTGGTAGAAACATAAAGAACGTAAATAGAAAACTTGATGTTCCAACACCAAATGGGTTTAAATTAAACTGCTGTTCAAAACAGTGTCATGATGATATGACAGAATATTATAAAGGATTTAGAAAACAGAAAATAGCTTTATATGCTGAGGTTGCATTCGGATTAGCTGGGATAATAGCAATGCTTTTACAGAATAATGCATTAGCTCAGATATTTATAATGATAGACTCTATACTATTCTTAGCATTCCCTTATGCTACATTTAATCCTAAATCAAGAACTTGTTATGATGAAACAAAAAGACAGAGTAGAAGTATAGCATTATCATTATTATTATTCATAGCAGTATGGTATTATTTCTTTGTGTTTAAAAAATAACTTATACCTTGCTTTGAAAAAAATACGAATTACTGTGCTATAATATAAATGTCGACAGAAACGTATTTAAAATAGGGAAAGTGTGAGGAATTTCTTTATGGAACAGAAAAAATGTGCTTGTTGTGGAGGCAGAGATAGTCAGGATAGAAAGCTTTCACCGAGAAATAATAAAGAAGATCTTATAAAAAGATTGAAAAGAATAGAGGGACAGGTAAAAGGAATCCAAAAGATGATTGATGATGAAAGGTATTGTATAGATATACTAGTCCAGATTTCTGCTGTAAAAGCAGCTATCGACAAAGTAGGAAAGATAATACTTGAAAATCATATAAAGGGTTGTGTTACCGAAAGTATAAAAAATGAGAGCCAAGATGAGTCAGATCAGCTTATCGAGGAACTAATGAAAAATATTTATAAATTCATGAAATAGGAGGCAAAATGAATCAGGACGGATATATAGTAGAAATAGTAGATGAAGAAACTGCTATAATGAGAATGATGAGAATGTCTGCGTGTGCAAAATGCGGTAAATGTATGAATGCATCTTCTGAGTCTGAAGAGATACTAGTTGAAGTGGACAATACTATAGGTGCCAAAGTTGGCGACCACGTTATGGTAAGTATGGAACATATAAATGTCATGAAAGCGACATTTTTAGTATATGTAATACCTATGGTTCTTCTAATAGTTGGTATAGTAGGTTCATACTATGCACTTAATGCTATAGGATTTGCTGGCCCTACAGAAGTTGTGGCTGCGATTATAGGTATTGCACTTATGGGACTTTCTTATATCTACTTAAAAATAAACGATAAAAAGTTTAAAGAAAGTAGAGAATACGTTCCTGTTGTCACAAAAATATTATTCGATTTATAATATAAAAAAGACTGTTGTATTATTTTACAACAGTCTTTTTGTATTAAAAAATATGTTTTATATTTAAAAATCAGAAATACATTTTTGTATTTACATATACTTTTGTATTTACATATATTTTTGTATTAAAAAATATATTTTAATTTTTATCTTGAGATTCCTCTTCATTATCGTGTAAATTTAATTCAAATTCAGCAGTATGTTCAGTAACCAGTCCGCTGAAGTCTTTTTCATTGACTTTGATATTTTTACCTAATTTTCTTTTACTAGGTTTCTTTTTAGCATTAGGATCATATTCTATATTAAATTCACGTTTTTTTAGAATAGGTCTAAAGTTTGCAAGTAAGTCCCCTTTGAATCTGTATATGTTGATAGTTCTGACTAAGGCAGCTACAACAAGTACTCCAAGAGCTATTGAACAACTAAGAAGTATTGCACTAGCTCCTTTTGTAGCAGCTAATAAATAATCTTCTTGTATGATTGCAAGCATAGTATTGTAAAGCCCTATCCCTGGAATTAGAGGTAAAATACCCGGAATAACAAATAAAATAGCAGGTTGGTACATTTTTCTAGCTAAGACTTCACTCATAGCAGATACTGAAGCAGCTGCTAAAAATCCTGAAAGCGACATATTATTTGTAACTTCCATAATAACTAAATAAACAACCCAACCAATACCACCAACTACAGCAGGTGGCAATAATAGTTTAAGAGGTACGTTGAAGAAAACTGCAAATCCTGCTGTTGCAACTGTAGCAAACATAAAATGAGCAAATAAAGACATATCTCCCATTATAAAACACCTCCTAATTTAAACCATAAATCAAGTACAACCCCAACTCCTGAGGCTATAGAAAGTAGTATCATAAATGCCTCAAATACCCTAGAGATACCTGAGATTAAATTTCCTGATATAAGGTCTCTTATAGATTTTATAACTGCAACCCCTGGAAGAAGCGGCATTATCGAACCAACTATAAGCATTGTAGGTGTATTTATTATTCCAAATTCTGTAAATGCAACTCCTAGTAACGTTATCACGAATGATGCAACAACGCAGGAAAAAGCTGATATAGAGCTTATTTTCATTATTTGGTCGTATATAATATCTCCTATGATAGCGACTATAAAAGTAAATATAAAGTTTAAAAGCTGGTTTCCACCAAGTAAGCATGCAAAACAAGCAGATGCAAGTCCTGTACATGAGTAGAAGAACCAAAGTGGATAAGGTTTTACCTTATCTATTTCATATAATTCAGCAATAGATTTATCTATGTCTGGATTTTTTACCGAACAAAATTCTCTTGAGAAATTGTTAAGCTTTGAAATTTTGTTCAGATTGATACATCTTTTGTCGATTGTTTTCATAAAGCAGAAACCATCGAATTTTTCGTCTGAAATTATTACAACTGTAGGAGTTGTAAAGACATTTGCATGATAAAAACCTTGAGACCTACAGATTCTAAGAACACTGTCTTCAACTCTTGAAGTTTCGGCACCATTTTTTATCATAAGCTCCCCGACGAAGAGAGCTATTTTTAGAATATTCTTCTTATATTCTTTCTCTTCTGCCTCAGTGGCAAATCTTGAATCTGTTATAGAAGTATCCATAAATAATCCCCCCCTTATAATATGTGATTTAAAAATTACTTTATAATATAAATTAAAAATACTTATAAATTTATAATTTTATAATACAAACTTAAAATATCTATATTATTAATGATTATAATAATTAATAAAATTACTTATATGATTAATTAATAGGTATTTTTTTTATTAATTTTGCCTCAAGCACTGTTCTGGCATCGTCAAACTCATAGCTACAAGTAGAAAGAGTCAGTATTTTATCTTTGTACTTTGGTGTAGCATCTTTATTCCAAAATGTAGAATTAGCTTTGACTGTGTTTATATACTCGTTAAAATCATTTTCGCCATTAAAATCTACTTTTACATAATTAAAAGATGGCTCAGCTACAAAAATTGAAAATGGTTTATAGATATACTCGTAATTACCTCTGTATATACGTATTACAGAATCTTTTTCCCAAAAGTTTTTTTCTTTAAATAGCTCTAAATTATTGAACATTGTTTTGTTTTTCATATTGTGTCCATAAATTACAGTACTTTCATCTTCTTCAAAATTATTTCTGTAATCCATAAATAACGTTCCAGATCTTGAATCCTGTCCTAAAAAATCTCGGTAAAGGTAGTAGTCGTTATTTCCATAAGATACAACAGGGTAGTTGATATTTGTATTTTCGACAAATAGCCAAAGTCTATAGTCTGGATTTATATTTTTTAAATCGGATTCCATAAATCCTTCCTCAGCTTCTGGACTGTAGTTTTCTTGAATCTCTGTGTATGTATCTTCGGCCTTTTTATAATCCAAAAGTGTTGTGGCAATTTTGTATCCGCTAAATGCCATAACTGCTACTAGAATTACCGAAATAAAATTTCTTAAATGTTTGTTCATGTCTATGTGAAATTTACAAATGAGCATATTGTAAAAAAGTTCAGCTCATAAGTAAATAATTAAGCCCTTTCTAAAAGTTTTATCTATATATCATTATAACGGCAATTTGAAATATTAACTATATAAAAATAGAATAAATTTATAGAAGTATGATATAAAAATAGAATAAATTTATACATCAAATGAAATAATAAAAAAGAAATAATATGGTGTATAAAAAGTGAACAAGAAAGCATGAATTAATAATAAAATATAAATGAGGAATAAATTATGAATGAAGTGTAAAGAAAAATGGATAATATAAGGATAAGTAAAAGAATAAAGTGAAATTTACTTGTTTGGGCAATAAATTTTTGACATAGTGTTTTTTATGTGGTAAAATAGCATAGTTAATTTAATAGTGAGTAAGCCAGATAATCGCGGGCAGAGAAATCTGCGTGAGGTAACTAAGCCTCGTACAAGAAGAAATTCTTGTAGGACACAACTTTAAAACCAGTAATTCCTAAAGCTCAACGACTACAATAGAAGATAAAATCATAAACTTCTATGAAAGTGAAGAAATTCAGAAACAACAGTTGAGATGATATACGGTGAGAGCCTAAGTATCTTAGCAATGGATCTTTGGTCGCCAAGCCTAGAAATAGGAAGGTCAAACGACTATCCTGGGAGGGAGTACACTACAAGCTATTGGTAGTGGAAATGGGTTGCCCTAAACAGGTAATGCTGTAGGTGAAGAAATAGTCTACGCTCGTATCCGAAAGGTCGAGGTCATTAGCGTGAGCAAAATGGCATCATACAAGTAGCGTTGTATGGTAAATATTGGAATCTATAAAACTGGATAAATTACTTATAAAAAATTATAAAAAAACTTGTATAAAAAGAATAATTACTGTCCATTATGAAAATAGAAAGATAAAAATATTATCAGAAAGGCGGTGATTATTTGGAAAAAGGATTTAAAGTACAGATATTTCCCAACAAAGAACAAAAGGAATTAATGTTTAAAAGTTTTGGCTGTGCTAGATTTGCATATAATTGGGCATTGAATAAGCAAAATGAAAACCATGAAAATGGTGGAAAATTCATTTCTGATATGGATTTGAGGAAAGAATTTACTAAGCTTAAGAAAAAGGAAGAGTTTAAGTGGCTTAATGAAGTAAACAATAATGTCACAAAACAAGCTATAAAAGATTTATGTAAAGCATATAAAAATTTCTTTAATAAAAAAGCTGAACATCCAAGTTTTAAAAGTAAGAAAAAATCAAAGAAGAGTTTCTATAATGATATATACACAATAAAATTTGATGAATATAGAGTTAGAATAGCTTCTATAGGTTGGATGAATATGGCAGAAAATAGAATTCCTAAAGATAGTAAATACATAAATCCTAGGATATCATTCGATGGAGTTAAGTTTTGGTTGAGTATTAGCTGTGTAGTAGATAATGAAGAAAATAATCTTCCTAAGACAGAACCGATTGGAATTGATATGGGAATAAAAACATTAATGACTTGTTCAAATGGTATGAAGTTTAAAAGAGTTAATACCAAAAGGGAAAAGAAGAAACTAAAAAGGCTTCAGAAAAGAGCAAATAGATATTATGATAAGATGATGAAAGTCAAATCATCTGATAAATCTAAAAATCTACTTAAGCTTGAAACTTTAATCTGTAAGCAACACCAAAGAATAACCAATATAAGACTTAATAACATTCATCAAGCTACAACAAAACTTGTAAAATTAAATCCAAAAGCTATAGTAGTAGAGGATTTAGATGTAAAAAGAATGATGAAAAATAAATACTTGTCAGAAAAGATAGCAGACTGTTCTTTTTATGAGATTTATAGGCAATTAAAATATAAATGTAAAAAAAGAGGAATACAGTTTATAACTGCTGATAAATTTTATCCGTCATCAAAGATTTGTAGTAAATGTGGTTATAAGAAAGAAAAATTAAGTTTATCAGAGAGAACTTATAAATGTGAATGTTGTGGAAATGTTATTGATAGAGATTTTAATGCAAGTTTAAACTTAAAGAATTTAGCTTACAACTAGAACTGTAAACTAAATATGTACCGACACGTTAGTCGGGAATTTAAGCCTTTGGAGAAGTAGATAAACTAGAGTAGCTATAATTTTTATAGTAAAATAGGCTTCATAGAATTAGGAAATAGAGTTTGTAGTTTTTTATAAGTAATTTGTAGAAATTTATAGATTTTATATAACGGAAAGTCGGAGCTCCACAGAGCAGGGTGCTAGGTAACGCCTAGTGAGAGTGATCTTAAGGACAGTGCAACAGAAATAAACCGCCAGCAATGGTAAGGATGGAACGGCGAGGTAAGAGCTCACCAGCGGCTAGGTGACTAGTCGGCTATGTAAACCCCACCTGGAGCAAGACCAAAATAGGATTAAAGAGTATTGCTCGTACTCTCCGGTTGGTAGGTCGCTTGAGCTTATTGGTGACAATAAGCCTAGAAAGATGATTATCTAATACAGAACTCCGCTTATAGACTTGCTCACTATCGTGAATGATAGAGGTTGCTACAGAATTTGTAGCAGCCTTTTTTTATTTGAATTAATGTAAGTTTGAAAAACTACTGATAAATTTATTAGAAATAAATAAGTATTAAAAAAAACTCAATAAAATTATAATATTAAATATAAATATTAATAAATTTGTATAAAGAAAGCAAAGTTACATTATTTAAAATAAATAAAAAAAATGGTATGATTATAAGTGGAATATTAACTTATAAATGATATAATATAGAAGTACAGTTGACACAATCAATTGATACCTAAATCGTATAATACGCATAAGTTTGATATTATAGAGAAATTTGTTGGGCAAGGAGTGAATAGTTTGAATAGCATAATAAAAAGCACTGTTTTAAATGTTACACAGAGATTTTTAAAACAGGAAAGTAAAACAAATAGGAAACTAGACAGTATACTAAATAAAAAATTTGAAAAAGTTGAGTTAAATGAAGTTAAATATATAGAATTATTAAAATATAACGTACTATTTTATAAAACTTTATCTAGAAATACAGAGCCGATTATATCAAAATGGATACTTGAAAAATACATTCCAGATATAGATGAGCTAGAAAGTGATATAGAGCTTATAAATGCTAAATGTAGAAAATACATAAACATAGCTAAAAGAGACGGTATACAGAATTTAAAAGAAGCCGATCTTCAGAGCTTTAATTACTACGACAAAATGGAAAATTCTGAAAAAATAAAAAGACTTCAGAAAGACTACAAGGTTTTAAATATATATATGGAAGTTTTAACTATGACTCTTAGAGAACTTAGTTTAAGAAAAGAGGACAGTGTTGGAATATTCCAGATGAATCCTGCTGATGCTAGAATGGAATTAAAGAGAGAGATTATCGTTATCGTTAATAGAATTTTAGCAGGTGGATCTAAAAAAGAAGAATCAGTTGAAGAAAATAACTCTGTAGAAGAAGAGCCAAAGAAGGATTTAATAGATTCTGAATTTTTAAGAAGAGTAAAACTTATATCTAATGCAGAGCTTAATGACTGTGTAGAAGAAGAGTTTAAAAGAATATTAACTTTAGAAAATTTAGAAGCCGAAGAAGCTTATGGATTTGGTGGAAGAGTTATATATGAATTTGCAGCAGCTACAGTTTTATTAGAGTTTGTAAAAAGCAGAACTTTAATAGAAGGAGCTATGAGACTTACTGTAGCAGGTGAATTTGGTGAAGAAAACTTTGGAGAATTTATAAATGCTGTTATAAAAGATAGAAAATTAGTAGAAATGGATACTTGGAAGGAAGCTTGCAAGTACTTTAGAGATAATAAATCTTGTGTAGAAGCTACTACTCCTGCAACTATAAAAAGAACTTTACCTGCTGATATAGATATGGACGAATACGCATATATGCTTGAAAATGCGGACAAATCAGAGCCATTCAGAAATAAATTATCAAGAAGAATAGACCCTTCTCTAGTTATACCAGCGGTTAGAATAAAAGAAGTAGAACCAGAAGAGGTAGAAATAGTTGAAGAAACTACAGAAGAGTTAGAAGATGTAGCAGTTGAAGAAGTTGTAAGTGAAGATGTTGTATATGGAGATGTTGCATCTAATAATGAAGTAGTTGAAATGCCTTCAAATGACGGTGATGACCACGAAATACACACTAATCCTGCAAGAAGAAGAGAAGCTATAAAAAATATAGAAAGACAGGAATTAGAAGCTGAAAGAGCAGAAAGATTAAGACAGGAAGAAGCAGAAAAATTAAACGATCCTGTTGAAAGAGCTAAAAAAGCAGTTGATGAGCTTAAAAAAGAAATATCAGAAGTAGATTCTGATGATGTTGAAGCAGAAGAAATAGAAGAAGTTGTTGTAGAAGAAGCTCCTGTATCTGAAGCTAATGAAGAAGAGGATGATTTACAGGAAATATCTAGAATAGCTGGAATAAATGAGTCTAAGGAAGAAGAAATTGAAGAAGAGGAAGAAGAACCTAAGAAAAGAGGTATATTCTCATTCTTTGGAAGAAAAAAAGACGAAGAAGATGATTATGAGGACGAAGATGAAGAATACGAAGAGGATGAGTACTATTCTGAAGAAGAAGCAGTAGAAGAAGATACTCAGGAATCAGCAAAAGAAGAGCCTCGTAAAGAAACACTTAATAAAGAAAGAAAAGAATCTAATAGAGGAGCTAAAGTAGTTGAAGAAGAAGCATACGATGATGAAGAAGAAATCGAATATGTAGATGATGACTACGAAGGCGACGATGTAGAAATAGAGGAAGAAGTAGTAATAGTTAAGGATGAAGCATATAAAAAATCTAGAAAAAAACTAGACCTTATAATAGCTGTTTTAATAGTTGCTATAGCAGCTGGAGGATATTTCTTAACTATAAACAGAAAAAGACAGCGGGAAGCTGAAAAACAGCAGCAGATAAAACAGGAACAGCAGTTAGAGCAGCAGAAAAAAGAAGAAGAACGGAGAAAGAAAGCCGAAGCTGAAAAAATAGCTGCTGAAGAAGCTAAGAGAGCTGCAGAAATAGAAAAAGCTAAACAGGGTGGAGAATACTACAGAGTGTATGCAGGATCATTAAAAGATAAAGGTCATGCGGAAAGTTTAGTTGCCAACCTTAATAAAAAGAACCTAAAAGGTGAAATAATAAAAATAGGAAACTACTATAAAGTATTTGTAGGTGGAGATACAGGAGTTTATTCAGAAGCTAAAAAACAGTTATCTTCACTAAAAGCTAAAGGTTTTGATGGATATATAGAAAAATACGATAGATACTGTGATTTAAAAATAGAAGACTTTAGATTAAAAGCTAAAACTATGGACAAAGCACAGGTAGAAGAAGCTTACAACACATTAAAAGAAGAGTTAAAATCAAGAAGAAACTTCAAAGATTATGACAAAATAATGGCTCAGACTTATGAAGAAATAATGGCTGAAAAAGCACAGTAAGCTGAAAAATTACAGTAAATTTCTAAAATAAGTAGAGCAAGGTTTTAAAAATTGAATAAAATGGTTAATAGTATTGCTGTCTGATTTTCAGGCAGCAATAATTTTAAAATAGTAATTTTAAATTTTTTAGGTTGGAGTTGATACCGATGTTAAAACTAGGTGAGAAAATAATATATGAATTATCTAATGGGTTTAGTCTAGAGGGAATCAATAGATATTCATCTGAAGGGAAAAAGTTATTTATAACAAATTTAGGAAATATAATAATCGGAAATGAAGGTGATGTACTAGCAGATAAAGGTACAAAATACATCTACAGTTATTCAGATTATAAAATAAAATTATCTGCATCTTTAGAAAAAGATGATATAGTAATATACGATGAAAATGTTCCATTTAGCGTAGGAACAGGAAGAAATTCTAAGGAGATGCCAGGAAATTTAAAAATAAGAATGAGCATAAAAGACTTTTCTCTAATATGCAAAAATCAGAGAGATTTTATATTTGAAATAAATGACGATAAATGTTTCTTTGTATTAGATGATGATAAAGTTTTTATGGGGGGAATAAATAAAGACCATGAAAAATTTGTATTCATCGGAGGAAAGAATAGATTTGAGATATATTACGACGATATAGAAAGATTCCTTATAGAAGGAAGTCAGATTTCATTTAAAGGATATTTCCATATAGAAAGAGAGTCTATAATAGCTAGAAGTGTGCAGATTTTTGCAAATAATATCAATAGAATCCTTCCAAGAGGGTTTGAAGATATGGTTGCTGGTAACAGAAAAATAGGAAACCTTCCAGCAGACAGCGATATAGTATTTAGTAGAATTTCTGGAAATATTGGAGGATTTGACTACAATAATTCAAACATGCTATTAGTTAAATACACTGACAATCTAATCCTTATAAACAAGAAAACTAAGAAAAAGATTGTAGCAGCAAAATTTGATGAATGTAGAAAAATAGCTGTTGGAAGAGAAAATATAATATATGATGGAAAAAATATATTTAGATTATACCTAAGTGATAAAAATAAAAAAATAATGGATATTGACTCAATACCAGACGTTGAAAGAAACGATATAGGATTTACTAAGTCTGGAAATCCGCTATTTGTAAGAGCTGAGGATGGAATAGTTAGATTTATGAAATCGGAAGAAAAGGAAATAATGTCTATAGCGGATAAGGATATAGTTGGAATAATCACAATAAAAGAGAGCGACGAGGAAAAAATACATAAAGACTTTTCTGCTACAGATATAAGATTTAAAAATGAGTATGTAAGAGTATATCTAAAGACTAGAATGGTTGAAAAGCTGCTTAGAGATGTATTTTTAAGTTCTAAGAAAAAGATGTTAGAAGAAGCTGAAAATAAAGAAGTATATCAGAACTGGGCAAAATCTATGAATGATATGATTATGTACAACTTCTTTGCAGATCTTTATAATATGAGAAAATTGGTTAGAGAAACTCTTGGACAGGAAAATATAACTGATGAGGTTAGAATAAATTTAGTAAATAGACTTTATGATGAGGTTCAGGTTCAAAAGGAAAATATAGATACTTTAAGTGTGTATATGCCTGATGTTATCGAAAAAAGTGGAGAAAAATTATTTGAAAGAGAAGGAATAAGACCAGATAGAAACGTATATAGAATGTTTGGAGAGGTGTTTGCAGATACAGCGTATATGTTAAAGGACGGGCTTAACGATATTGAAATAATTTTAGGTAATTTAGAGTTTGTGCTATCTCCTCTTGATAGAAGAAGACATGTATACAGAATGCTTAAAGAAAATGAAAGCGATAAATTAAATTTATTTATGGAAAAAA
>Snoopy_p2__coassemble_1131_pt1 | contig 15098 bp, 10 predicted proteins | sample Snoopy_p2__metabat2_high_PE_021 | metagenome-assembled genome bin Snoopy_p2 | reverse complement strand
CAGAATTTTACTACCCAATAGACCTATTAGTCCTTGCATCATATAAATACCATGAAGGCTCTACACAGAAGGCGTTTGAAAAAAGCTTCATGGAAAAATATGGAATGTCTATGAAAGAAATACAAGAAGATGCTGCTTTAGATTTAAATAAGTCACTTGGAGTTTGGATGTCTAAGGAATTTGATGTTGAAAAGGTAGGATTTAAAAGAATTGCTTGCATAGAATTAGATGATAGAACAATAACTGCGGAATGTTTTTCTGAAAGAATAAGAAATCTATTTGCTGTGATAAATCTTGCAGATGGAATTGGTATAAATATAGAGAATATAGCGATGCCTGTTATGGGTTCTTGTTTGAAAAATTTACCAGACGATGAGATTCTAAGCATACTTGTAGAGCAGAGTAGATTTGCTATGGAAAAGACATACAACCTAGATGGGATATACATAGTCGATAACGATAGAGAAAGGGTTATGAAATTTGACCGGAAGATGAACGAAATCCTAAACAGAACTGATGTAGATCAGGAAAATGTGTTTAGCGATGAGCAATGCGACGAAATTCTTTGCGATATGTGGTCTAAGATGAAATACTACAGAGAGCAGGTTACTTCTGGAAAATTCAAGAAAAGAGATAGAAGTGATGTTTTAATTGAATTTGAAGCAAGAATTGAGAGCAGAGAGTTAAGACAGTTCGAGTTCTGTGTATTGGCGAGAAAAATGCTTGAGTTTATCATATATGATATAGGTGGGGATAAGGCTGGAAATAGAAACTTATTCCAGAGAATTGAGTATATGAGAAAAGCTGAGCTTGCATCTCCAAGAATTACTGCATATATGCATATAATTAGGGCATTTGGAAATGCTGAGGTTCACACAGATGAAGAAGTAGAATATTCAATAGAAGAAAACTACTTAGACAGACAGATACTTGTAGAGTGTCTATCAAGAGTGGTTGATTATTGGATTGCGTATAAATATAGAAGCAACAAGAAGATTAAATAGTTTAAAACTGTATTCAATTAGGTATAAAATTTATATGTTAAAATAAAATTAGCATATAAAAATTGAAGTTTAATGGAGGAAATAATTTGTTTGATATACAGGAACATTTAAAACAACTTCCAGAACAACCTGGAGTTTATATAATGAAAGATGCTTTTGATAATGTAATATACGTTGGAAAAGCTGTCGTACTTAAAAACAGAGTTAGACAGTATTTCCAATCGTCTAAAAATCATTCATCAAAAGTAAAATCAATGGTAAAAAATATCAGAAGTTTTGAATATATAATAACCGATTCAGAAACAGAGGCACTGATATTAGAGTGTAACTTGATAAAAAGATATAAACCAAAGTACAATGTGCTACTTAGAGATGATAAGACATATCCATATATAAAAGTTACTACAAATGAGGATTTTCCTAGAGTCATAAAAGTTAGAAAAGTGGCTAAGGATAAGGCTAAATACTTTGGGCCATACACAAATATAACAGCTGTAAACGACACTCTTGAGGTAATCAGGGATACATATCCTATAAGAACGTGTAAAATAGATATAGACAGAGCTATAAAGAATAAAATGAGACCATGTTTAAACTATCATATAAAGAAATGTATGGGGCCTTGTACTGGCAAAGTTTCAAAGGAAGAGTACAGACAGATGATAGACGAAGTTATTATGTGTCTTTCTGGAAAAGAAGAGAAGCTTGTAGAAATTCTTACTGAAAAAATGCAAAAATGTGCAGCTGACTTTAGATTTGAAGAAGCTGCAGTTTACAGAGATAAGATAAAAAGTTTAGAAGAAATGGTTCAAAAGCAGAAGATAGACACGAATACACTAGACTTAAATCAAGATATTATCGCTATGGCTAGGGCAAATAACGAGGCTTGTGTTCAGATTTTCTTTGTAAGAAATGGGAAAATTGTAGGAAGAGAGCACTTCATATTAGAAGGAGTTATGGATAGCAGCAGAGAATCAATACTTGGATCATTTGCTAAGCAGTTCTATATGGAGCAGGAATATATTCCAAAAGAGATAATTATCGAGGATGAAATAGAAGACCAGGGAATTTTAGAGGACATACTTACTGCTAAGAAAGGGCAGAAAGTTGTTATAAGAGTCCCTCAAAAAGGCGAAAAAAAGAGCTTAGTTGAAATGGTTAGAAAAAATGCACTTGAGTACTTAGAAAAATTCTCAGATATGAATAAGAGAAAGTACGAAAAAAGTATAGGTGCACTTGAGGAATTAAAAAATCTACTAGAATTAGAAGAGTTACCTATAAGAATAGAGTCTTTTGATATTTCTAATATACAGGGTGTAGACTCAATTGGATCTATGGTAGTTTACACAAATGGTAAAAAAGATAAAAAAGAGTATAGAAGATATAAAATCAAGACTGTAATTGGGCCAAATGATTACGATTCTATGGCAGAGATACTTGAAAGAAGGATAAAGCATGGAAATCTGCCAGATTTAATTTTACTAGATGGTGGTAAAGGTCAGGTTGGTGCTGTCAGAAAAGTATTTGACAGATATGGAATAGATATTCCGCTTTGGGGAATGTATAAAGATGATAAACACAGAACCAAAGGGCTGATAAATGAAACTAGAGAAATTGAATTGTCAAAGACTAGCAATCTGTACAGATTTGTAGCTGGAATTCAGGAGGAAGTCCACAATTATGCGATAACATATCACAGAAGTCTTAGGGATAAAAAGCTTACAAAATCAGAGTTAGACAATATTCCAGGAGTTGGAGAGAAGAGGAAAAAGGCTCTACTTGCAAAATTCAAGACTTTAGAAGGTATAAAAAATGCGACATTGGAAGAGCTTGAAGACACAGAAACTATGAACTCTACAGTTGCTGAAAAAGTATATGATTTCTTTAGAGAAAAGGAGCAAGGATTATACTAGAATCAAATTATAATGATAAAAAAGGAGTGAAAATATGGAGAGCAAAGTTAATATATTGGATATTATAAATGCTTTGGATTTAGAAGTGGTGAATTTTCCAGATGATGGAAGAGATCACTATGTAACAACTCCAGAGCTAAATAGACCAGGGTTACAGTATGCTGGATTTTTTGAATATTTCTCATCAGAAAGAATACAGATAATAGGGAAGAGTGAGTATGCATATTTTGCGACAATAGATGATGAAACTAGAAAAGAAAGATTAGAAAAATTATTCTCTTATGATATTCCGGCGGTAATAATCTCTAGGGATATGGAAGTAAAAGAGGATTTCTTAAAAATTGCCGAAAAACACGATATAATAGTTTTAAAATCTAATAGAAACACTACAAGATTGATAAACAAATTATCAAATTACCTTGAAAATAGAATGGCTAAATATGAAACAGTGCATGGTGTTTTAGTTGATATATACGGTGTAGGTGTACTTATCAAGGGTGAAAGTAGTGTAGGTAAATCAGAAACTGCCCTTGAATTGGTTCAGAAGGGTCATAGGCTTGTAGCTGATGATGCTGTTGAAATAAGAAAGACAGATGAAAATAAACTAATAGGTCAGGCTCCAGAGCTATTAAGACATTTTATGGAAATAAGAGGAATAGGTATATTGGATGTAAAAACACTTTACGGTGTTAGAGCAGTAAAAACAAGACATGAAATAGGTCTTGTAATATACCTTGAATCATGGGATAAGAACAAGTACTACGATAGACTTGGGTTAGATAGAGAATACGAAAATATAATGGGTGTGCAGATAGAAAAAATGACTGTACCTGTAAAACCAGGAAGAAACACATCTATGATACTAGAAGTTGCTGCTATGAACTATAGACAACGAGGTATGGGATATGATGCAGCTGAAGAATTTACTAAAAAATTAAATCAGCTACTTCAGAGCGATAGATAGATTATATTGAAAAAGAGGGAGATACTGTCTATTTACGCTCCAGGCAATCAAGTTGCATTGTCGCTGTAAATAGACAGTATACCCCCCTCTTTATACAATAAAACTATTAACCGTAGCTGAAGGAGATGATAAATAATTTTTTCAGTAAATTCCTCAGCTTGCTACTAAGAGGGTGAATAGGTTACATGAGATAAAAGAGATAAAAATATTACTTTATTCTATTATTTTATAATCTTTGATGAGCCGGTGCGGTGAGCTTTGATTACTATTCACCAGTATTAAAACTGAGGAAATAAAAAACATCTATTTGCAGCGACAATGCGGCTTGACCGCCTGGAGCCAAAATAGATGTTTTTTATTTCCTGTTCTATAAAACTGGTGAAAGTAATCTAGATATAGATTCTTTCATTTTTATGTATGTAGATCTACTTTCGTATATTTCTTTTGTTATTTCTCTAGAATTTTTAATATCTCTTTCAAATATCATTCTCTGTTCTCTTGCTTTTTCTTCAGAGTAGATAAATGCATTTACTTCAAAGTTAAGCTCGAAGCTTCTTATATCCATGTTTGCAGTTCCTATAGATGCAACTGAATCATCGTAAACTATTGTTTTAGCATGTAAGAATGCATCTTCTCCGTAAGTGTATATTTTTGCACCATAGTCTAGAAGTTCTCCTGCATAAGAGTATGATGCCCAGTATACGAATGGATGGTCAGGTTTTGAAGGTATCATGATTCTCACATCTACACCAGATAGACATGCAACCTTTAGTGTTTCCATTAAAGTTTTGTCTAATATTAAGTATGGACTCTGAATATATACATAATCTCTAGCTTTTTGAATCATCTTCATATATCCATATTTTATTTCATCTAATTCTGTTATATCGGGACCACTAGAAACAATCTGGATTCCGACATTTCCAGTTGATTTTTTTCTCTTTTTAGTGAAATATTTTGCTAAATCAAGATTTTCTTTTGTAGTGTATCTCCAGTCAAGAAGGAATCTCATACTTAAGTCGATTACACAACTACCAGTAAGCTTGATATGAGTATCTCTCCATTCTCCAAATTTTGGATCTCTTCCTAGATATTCGTCACCTACATTAAATCCTCCAACAAATCCAACTTTACCATCTATGACAACTATTTTTCTGTGGTTTCTAAAGTTTATGTTGAAGTTTATTATATTTAAGAATGAAGGGAAGAAATTAGCAACCTGAACGCCAGCTTCCTTCATTTCCTTTACAGCCTTTTTGCTAAGGTTTCTACCACCAACAGCATCGTATAGAAGTCTAACTTCTACACCAGACTGAGCTTTCTCTTTAAGTATTTCTATTATTTCTTTTCCAATTCTATCGTCTTTAAATATATAGAACTGAATATTTATGTATTCTTCAGCTTTTTTTAGTTCCTCAAGAAGTGAATTAAAGAACATATTTGACTCTGGATAAATATCTACATCATTGTCCGCTGTAAAGTGGGCATTGTTTGAATTCGCAAGTGTGTAGATAATATCTTTATTTTCATCTAAGTATGGGTCTAAATTAGACTCAATTTCTACATAAGATTCTAGTATTTTATTTTTTATAACTCTATCCTCTTTTTCCTTAACACTGAACATATTGTTTTTTGCAATACTTCTACCAAACATCGCATATAGTATGAACCCAAGTGGAGGAACAAGGACTAGTATAACTATCCAAGTAAGAGTATTGTCGATATTTCTCTTTCCTCTAAATATAAGGTCTATAACAAGAATAAAGTTTATGAGATAAACTGTTGTAAGTATAATCTCATATAATGATAATGGTAAATTTTCCAAAAAAAGATCTCCCCTCTTAAAAATTTTAATCGTAATTTAAATTGAAATGAAAAGAATTAATTTTCTAAATTAGTGGCATTTTAAGCTTTCCATAAAATGCTTTTATGACTATTAAAACATATAAGTACGATATTGTACAATAGAAATTTCAAAAATATTGACTTTTTCATTAAAAAATCAAATACCAAAAGAAAAGAATTTATACCTACATTATATAGAAGGAATTTATTTTGCTTAGATATTGTTATTTTTAGAAATTTAATTTATTATATTAATATATAATTGGGTGTATAATGCACTAATTTTGCCCAATATGGAAAAAATATAATATTTTAACCTTGAAATATAGATACATAAACAAAAAGAGAACAGATTGTATTTGAGATATAAAAATTAAATAATTAGAGGAGGAATGTATAGTGAATAAAAATAAAGTATATAATGAACTTTTAGATATAGTTGGAAAAGAAAATATAATGATGGACGAGCCTATGAAAAAACATGTATCTTTTAGAGTTGGCGGTCCAGCAGATATTTTGGTTAGACCTATAAATGAAGAACAGTTAAAAGAAATTCTTTTATATATAAAAAATGAAGAAATTCCATACCTTATAATAGGAAATGGTTCAAATCTTTTAGTAAGAGATGGAGGAATAAGAGGAGTAGTTGTAGAACTATCAGATAATTTCAGTGATTTTAAAATAGATGGAAATAAAATAGAAATAAAAGCAGGTGCACTACTATCTAGAATAGGAAATGCAGCTCTTAGAGAAGAACTTAAAGGGTTTGAATTTGCATCTGGAATACCAGGAACATTTGGTGGTGCATTAGCGATGAATGCAGGTGCATACGGTGGAGAAATTAAAGATATAGTAAAAACTGTAAAAGTTATGGATAAAGATGGAAATATATTAGAGTTATCTAATGAAGAAATGCATTTTGGATATAGAAGAAGCACAATAGTGGAAAAAGGTTATGTAGCACTTTCTGCGGTAGTAGAGTTAGAAAAAGGTAATTACGACGATATAAAAGCTACAATGGATGATTTAAGAGATAGAAGAACTTCTAAACAGCCTCTTAATTTTGCGAGCGCAGGAAGTACATTTAAAAGACCTGAAGGATATTTTGCGGGCAAATTAATACAGGATAGTGGGCTTAAAGGATTATCAATAGGCGATGCTCAGGTATCTGAAAAGCATTCAGGATTTGTTATAAATAGAGGAAATGCAACAGCAAAAGAATTATTAGACTTAATGTTTGCTGTTAAATCCACTGTAAATGCAAAATTCGGTGTTATGCTTGAAGAAGAGGTAAAAATAGTTGGCGAGGATCCAGTTAAAGAGGAAGAATAGTCTGAAGGTAAGTAGTGTATACGTAAGCCAATAAAAAGACTGGAGATGATATAATATGAAAATTATAGCAGATTACCACACACATACTATTTTTAGTAATGGTAAAAATGGTAAGAGAAAACATGCTATAGGTACTATAGAAGAAAATGTACAAGAAGCTATAAAAAAAGGCCTTAAAACAATTGGAATATCAGACCATGGATATAGACATTTACTATATGGGTTGGACAGAGATAGTATATTTAGAATGAGAGAAGAAGTAGATAGATTAAATGAAAAATACAAGGAAATCGAGATACTTCTAGGGATAGAGTGTAATATTCTGGACAATAAGGGAACTATAGATATGAATGATAAGATAAGAGAACAGTTGGACTACGTTCTTGCAGGTTATCATTTTGCATCTGAGCCAACATCTTTTAGAGGGTTGTTAAACCATGCAGACAACTATTTTTTAAGAACTAAAAAATCTAAGAGATATAACACAGATGCGGTTGTAAATGCAATGAAAAATAATGATATATTTATGATTACTCACCCTGGAGATAAAGGGGATGTGTATATTGAGGAGATTGCTGAAGAGGCAAAAAAGAGAAATATAATACTAGAGATAAACAGCTCTCATGCACATTTAAATGTAGAACAGCTAAAGCAAATAGAAAAATACAATAATAGATTGATGATTGGTTCAGACGCACATAAGCCATTTATGGTAGGTAATTTTTCTTTAGGACTTGAAACAGTCAAAAAATCTGGCATAGATATTAAGAGAGTAGAAAATATAATAGAATAAGGGGGCAAATTACATGAAGTTTGTTATAGTTACAGGGTTATCAGGCTCTGGAAAAAGTGAAACAATGAAAGCATTAGAGGATATGGGATTTTATTGTGTAGATAATATGCCACCTACATTAATAACAAAATTTGCGGAAATATGCTTCCAGGGAAACTCTAATATAGAGAAGGTAGCACTAGGAGTAGACATAAGAGGTAGAAGATTTTTTGAGGCACTTCATGAAAGCCTTGATTACCTTGAAAAAGCAAATTATAAATTTGAAGTACTTTACCTTGATTGCGACGATGATGTACTTTTAAAAAGATATAAGATGACTAGAAGAAATCATCCACTATCAAAAAATATGCAGATTCCAGAAGGTATAAAAATAGAAAGACAGATAATGGAGCCGTTTAAAAAATATGCAACTTGTATATTAGATACTTCAAATATGAAGCCAAAGGATTTAAAAGAAGAAATTTCTAAGATATACAAAGATGGATTGGAAGAAGATACTCCTAATATGACTATATCTGTAGTTTCATTTGGATTTAAATATGGAATACCTAAGGATGCAGACCTTGTATTTGATGTAAGATTCTTACCAAATCCATATTATGATGAAAGTCTAAGACCGAAAACTGGAGACTTTAAAGAAGTTAGAGAGTATGTTATGAATTCAAAAGTAAGTGAAGAATTTGTAGAAAAATTATTTGATTTTATAGGATTCCTAATACCTCAGTATATAGAAGAGGGAAAACAGCACTTAGTAATAGGTGTGGGATGTACTGGAGGAAGACATAGATCTGTTACTATAGCCAACATGCTATACGATGAGCTTTACAAAAATGGATATAGAGTAATTAAAAAACATAGAGACTCTATGCTCGGTTAATCATGGGGGCATTTTATGGAATACTTAAATAATATAATTGGTGTAATAGGGTGGATAGCTCTGATTGCGGCTATCATTCTTTATATAAAGGCTAGAAAAGCAAAAATTGAAAATCAAATAAGAGAGAGAGAATTAGAAGAAAGAAATCCAAAAGTAGTGGTTATAGGGGGGGGAACAGGACAATCTGTTTTTCTAAGAGGATTAAAGTATTATACAAATAATATAACCGCAGTTGTTACCGTTGCAGATGATGGAGGTGGCTCTGGAGTACTTAGAGAGGATTTAGGTATGCTTCCACCAGGAGATATAAGAAACTGCCTTTTAGCTCTTGCAAATATAGAGCCTACTATGAACGAGGTAATGCAGTACAGATTTGAAGAGGGTGGATTAAAAGGTCAGAGTTTTGGTAACTTATTCTTAGCTGCGATGACTGGACTTTATGGAAATTTCGAAACAGCTGTATCTAAATTAGGTGAGATTTTTGCTATAACAGGAAAGGTATACCCAGTTACTTTAGAAGATGTAAACTTGGTTGCAGAACTTGAAAATGGTAAGGTAATAGAAGGAGAATCTGCTATTCCTAAGGTTTGTAAACTAGACAAAACTAATATAAAAAGACTTAGATTAGACCATCCACATATAAAACCTCTTAAAGAGGTAATATACGCTATAAAAAATGCGGATATAATTGTTATGGGACCGGGAAGTCTTTATACTAGTGTTATTCCAAATCTTTTAGTTGATGGAGTAGTAGATGCTATTAAAAATTCTGATGCACCTAAGGTATATGTAGGAAACGTAATGACACAACCTGGTGAAACAGAAAATTATAATTTGTTCGACCATGCAAATGCTATAATAGAACATGCAGGAGAAAATATCATAGATTATGTAGTTGCAAATAAGGAAATACTGCAAGAAGATGTTTTTATGCGTTATAATAAAGATGGGGCAGAACAAGTCCTTTTAGATAACCATCAGAAAAAAAGTTTTGACAAGTTGGGGATAAAAGTAATTGAGGCAGATCTTATCGAAATAAAAAATAATTACATAAGACATGATGCGAAAAATGTTTCTAAAGTAATTATGCAGATAGTTTCTGAAGAAAGAAATATGTAACAGTTGACATAAATTGTTTACTGGCAGAATATTATCTGACCAAAGAAGAAAACAGTTTAAGGAGTGAATCGAATGAGAGAAGAAGTAAGTGCCGGCGGAGTTGTACTGTTTGGAAATGCTGTTCTTCTACTTAGAAAATTTAACGGAGATTGGGTACTCCCAAAAGGCAAAGTTGAAAAAGGGGAGAGCCATGAGCAAGCCGCATTGAGAGAAGTAGGAGAAGAAACTGGAGTAAAAGCAGATATAGATAAATATCTTGGTGAAATACATTATACTTTCAAAGAAAATTGGGACGAAAATAAAACAGTTCATAAGACTGTGTTCTGGTATTTAATGACTGCTAGAAGTATGGACACAATTCCTCAGAAAGAAGAGGGATTTGTAGATGCAAAATTTGTCCATATAGATAGAGTAGTTGAAATGGCTAGATACGATGATGAAAAAGAAATTATAAAAGTAGCGCTTGTAGAAATAAAGAAAAAATTAAATAAATAATAAGGCAGTAGGTGGTAGATAGAAATGTCATTTTCAGCGGAGACGAAAAACGAACTAACGAGAATAGATTCTGATATACAAGCTGTAAATTTGGCTGAGCTTGCAGGGATAGTTAGACTTTCTGGAAGTATACAGATAGCTGGATTTAAAAAGATGAATCTAAAGATAATAACAGAGCTTAACTCGATAGCAAGAAAGGTGTTTAAGCTTTTAAAACATGATTTTAATATCAACACTACTATCGCTGTAAATAAAAACCAGATGCTTAAAAGAAACAATAGCTATGTTTTGACTGTCAAGAGCGACATGGGAGCAGAAAAACTTTTAAAAGAGCTAGGTGTTTTAGAAAAAGGAGAAGGTTTTTTCCCTAAAAATGATATAGCTGAGGAGTTAATTGCAACGGACGAGCAGAAAAGAGCTTTTATAAGAGGTGCTTTTCTTGGTGGAGGTTCTATTAGCGATCCAGAAAAAAATTATCATCTTGAATTTGTAACTAACAATTTGGAGTTTGCACAGTCTCTGAGAGACTTAATAAATAGCTTTGATTTTAATAGTAAAATCGTAGCTAGAAAAAATAACTATGTTGTATATATAAAAGAAAGTGAGCAAATATCTGATTTATTAAGTCTTATAGGTGCTCACAATGCTCTTTTAAAACTTCAGAACGTTAAGATAGTAAAAGAGATGAGAAATAACGTAAACAGAATAGTGAATTGTGAGACAGCTAACCTAACAAAAGCTGTCAATGCAGCGGTTAAACAGGTTGAAAATATTAGAATAATAGAAGAAACAATAGGTATAAAGAAATTACCTGAAAATCTACAGCAAATAGCACTTCTTAGAGTAGAAAATGAGGAGCTTACATTAAAAGAGCTTGGAGAGATGCTAACTCCTCCTGTAGGAAAATCTGGAGTAAATTATAGATTAAAAAGAATACAGGAAATAGCTGATAATCTAAGAGAAAAATATAATATAGAATAAAAATAGGAGACTTTTCTATGATTCGGAAAGTCTCTTTTTTAATAAATTTACAACAAAGAACTAAAAAATAAATTATAATAAAATATATATAATTAAAAAATGGAGGTGGAAAAATGGATAAAAACTTTACACATCTTCACGTGCATACTGAGTATAGTTTGCTTGACGGATTTTCCAGAGTAAAGACGCTTGTAAAAAGGGCTAAAGAAAAGGGAATGACTGCCGTTGCGATAACTGACCATGGATGTATGTTTGGTGCAATAGATTTTTATAAAGCCGCAAAAGCTGAAGGAATCAAACCGATAATTGGATGTGAAGTATACACAGCACCTAGAAAGCTAAGCGATAAAGATCCAAACTACGATAAGCATCAAGGGCATTTAGTGCTTTTAGCTAAAGATATGACTGGATACAAAAACCTTATAAAAATAGTATCTAAATCTTATGTAGATGGATTCTACTATAAGCCTAGAACAGACATGGATGAGCTTAAAAAACACAGTCAAGGATTGATAGCTCTTTCTGCGTGTCTTGCAGGAGATGTTCCTAGGGCTATAATGAATGGAAATTACGATAAAGCTAGAAAATTAGCTATGGAATATAGAGAAATATTTGGTAATGGAAACTATTATTTAGAAATACAAGACCATGGACTTCCTGAACAGAAACAGGTAAATACAGAAGTAGTAAGACTTTCTAGAGAATTAAATATCCCATTAGTAGCCACAAATGATGTGCATTATGTGGATAAAGATGATGCTAGAATACAGGATATACTTATGTGTTTACAGATGCAAAAGACTGTTGACGATACAAATAGGATGAAATTCCCAAGTGACGAATTCTATTTAAAGAGTAGGGAAGAAATGGAAAAATTATTCCCAGAGCTAGAAGAAGCTTTAGATAATACAAATGAAATAGCTGAAAGATGTAATGTAGAATTTGAATTCCACAAATATCATCTTCCAAAATACGATGTACCAGAGGGATACACTACTAACGGATATTTTAGAGAACTTTGTAAAAAAGGGCTTGAAGAAAGATACGGAGCTGATTGTCCTGAAGAATACAAAGAAAGACTAGAGTACGAGTTAAATACTATAGAAAATATGGGATATGTAGAGTATTTCCTTATAGTTTGGGATTTTATAAACTACGCAAAACAAAACAATATAATGGTAGGACCTGGTAGGGGGAGTGCGGCTGGTTCTATAGTTGCATATACTTTAAAAATAACAGATATAGACCCTATGAAGTACAACCTACTGTTTGAAAGATTCCTAAATCCAGAGAGGGTATCTATGCCCGATATAGATATAGACTTCTGCTACGAAAGACGTGAAGAAGTTATAGACTATGTAAAAAGAAAATATGGAGAAGATCATGTTGCCCAGATAATTACTTTTGGTACAATGGGTGCGAAAATAGCTATAAGAGACGTAGCTAGGGTTTTAAATGTATCTTATAATAAAGCGGATAGAATAGCAAAGGAAATCCCATTTGAACTTGGAATGACGATAGACAAGGCTATGGACACAAATCCAACTCTTGTAGAACTTTATGAATCAGATGCAGAAACTAAAGAAGTAATAGACATATCTAAAAGATTAGAGGGAACTCTTAGACATGCATCTACTCATGCAGCAGGTGTTGTTATAGCCAGAAATCCGGTAGACGAATATGTACCTTTATATAAACATCAGGATTCAATAACTACGCAGTTTACAATGACTACTCTTGAAGAACTAGGTCTTTTAAAAATGGACTTCTTAGGTCTTAGAACACTTACAGTTATTAGAGATGCATTAGATTTAATTGAATTAAATAGAGATATAAAAGGATATATAGAGCATATAGATTTTTCAAAAATGGAATATGATGATAATGAAGTATTTGAAACATTATCTCAAGGTAATACTCTAGGAGTATTCCAGCTAGAAAGTTCTGGTATGAGAAACTTCATGAAACAGCTAAAACCAAATAGCTTTGAAGATATAGTAGCCGGAATATCTCTATTCAGACCAGGCCCAATGGATTCAATTCCAACATATATAGAAAATAAGAATAATCCAGAAAAAGTAACATATATAAATGACAAGCTAAGACCTATTCTTGAGGTAACATATGGATGTTTAGTATATCAGGAACAGGTAATGCAGGTCGTAAGGGATTTAGCTGGATATAGCTATGGTCGAAGCGACTTAGTTAGAAGAGCGATGAGTAAGAAAAAAATGGATGTCATGGAAGAAGAAAGACAGTATTTCATACATGGGAAATTTGACGATGAAGGAAATATAGAAATTCCAGGATGTATAAGAAATGGAATATCTGAAGAGGATGCAAATAAAATTTTCGATGATATGATAGACTTTGCAAGATATGCATTTAATAAATCTCATGCAGCCGCTTATGGAGTGCTTGCATATGAAACAGCATACCTTAAAGTTCACTACTCTGTTGAATTTATGGCTGCCCTTATAACAAGTATAATGGGTAACTCTGATAAAGTAGTAGAGTATATAAGAGAATGTAATGCCCTTGAAATACCTGTAAACCCTCCAGATATAAATAAGAGTTTTGCAAAATTCTCTGTTGAAGGAAATAGCATAAGATTTGGACTTGCAGCTGTAAAAAATGTAGGTGTTAATATAATCGAAAACATAGTAAAAGAAAGAGAAGAAAATGGAGAGTTTAAAGACTTTGTCGACTTTGCAAAGAGGTTAGATTCAAAGGATACAAATAAAAGAGTTATTGAAAGTCTTATAAAATGTGGAGCTTTTGACAATATAAGTGAAAATAGAGCGACTCTTATGTCTGGATATGAATCAGTTCTTGAAAGTATTGCTATGGACAGAAAGAAGAATGTACAAGGACAAATATCTTTATTTGATGCATTTGCAGGACAGGTAGAGGATGCAGAGGAAATGGATATTGCAAATAATATGCCTTTTGTACGAGAATTTACCGATAAAGAAAAGCTAAACATGGAAAAAGAAGTGCTAGGTATGTATCTTAGTGGGCATCCATTATCTGAATATAAATTAGACTTAGACAGAAAAACTAGTATAAGTATGAAAAAAATAAAAGAGTTAAAAGAAGATGAAGTAAACTACATGAGGCTAAATGAAAAAGAGGTTATCATGGGTGGAATGGTTATCAATAAAAAGATAATGACTACTAAGAGAAATGAGATAATGGCGTTTATAACACTGGAAGATTTATACGGTACAATCGAGGTAGTAGTATTCCCACAGACTCTTAAAAAATACAATATCCTATTGAATGACGACAGTATAGTACTTATAAAAGGTACTATGAATATAGTTGAGGACGATGAAGTAAAACTAATTGCCAGAGAAATAAAGGATATAAGAGATGATGAAGGTTTCAATGTAGAGAAAATATCTTTTAAAGGAAATTCAAATAATGTAAATCAAAGTAGACAGATGAATGTGAGAATAGATACTGTAAGAAATGAAGAATTATTGATGAAGCTATTCTCTATAGCTAGAAAATACCCAGGAAAAGATAGGCTTGTACTTCTACCTAAGGATGAAAATATAGATATGGATAGTAGCCCAAGGGAGTATAAGGTTCCGGGAATGTATATAGATGCAGACGAAAATCTAAAAAAAGAACTTTCTACATTAGTAGGGAAGTTAAATATAGAAATTTTGAAAAATTAATTTTGATTTTATAAACAAAATCTATAGGATTATTCAAAAATAATATAAATTAAAAGAAAAAAACCGCCTTTTATATAAAGGTGGTTTTT
>Snoopy_p2__coassemble_1128_pt1 | contig 15159 bp, 12 predicted proteins | sample Snoopy_p2__metabat2_high_PE_021 | metagenome-assembled genome bin Snoopy_p2 | reverse complement strand
AAGAAAACGGAATAGAAGTAAAATATCCACCGCTAATACTTTGCACAGACAATGCAGCAATGATAGGATGTGCGGGATATTATAACTATATCAAAGGAAGAGTAGATGACATGAATTTAAATGCTGTTCCTAACTTACAGATTACAGATAAATAGAACCATCAAGAAAAATAGGACTAATACTTGCGCCAGGTTTCGACGTCCCACTTTATCATATAAAACCATAAAATGAAGTGGGACGTCTGCAAATTGTTACATCATATTAGTCCTATTTTTTCTTTTATCATCAACAAACTGTAAACAGAAGAATTAAAATGGACGAGAAGATTTAGAGAAAGTTTCTAGTATGAAATATGAAAAAGAGGATAGTATGCATCACAATCTAGCGACAATTCTGCAAGCGACTCACATCCTATAAATGTGTTACATAAAAGTGTGAGTCGCTGAAGCCTGGAGCGAATGTGATGCATCTATCCTCTTTATTTTTTATTAGATTAAACTTTCTCGAAATCAATCGTCCATTTAATTTATTCGAAAAATATTCTTATAAATCTTTTACAATATTAACTGCCCATTTTTTACTCAATGCCCTCGGTACTCCGAAAACAAATTTTATTATTTCTTCAACCGATGTACACCGTACAAGTAAATATATAGGCAATCCCCATTTTGCAGCAAGGAATGTTAAAGGAACTGAACCAAGCCACATAGAGCCCATTTCTATAATAAGAGCCATTTTAGTGTCTCCACCACTTCTAAGTACACCTATAATTATAAATGTATTAAAAGCCCTCAGAGCCATTACAATAGCCATTATAATAAATATCTTAGTTATATCTGGTGCAAGTGTCTCAGAAACACTGAACACCTTTAAAAGCATAGGTATTGATATTATTAAAAGAATACCCATTAAGAATCCTGTTATAGTTATTATTACACCTAATTTTTTAGAATAGTCTAAAGCCCTTTCAATATGGTCAGAACCAAGCTCATTTCCAAGCATTATAGATGAACCCATAGCGATACACATTGCAGTCATTATAAAGAAGTTGCTAGTTGTTGTAGCTATCTGGCTTGCAGCAATTGCAGAAGTACCAGCCATAGCATAGGCTACAGAATAGCAAACAGTCGCAATTGCCCAGAAAGACTCATTTATAAATATAGGAAAACTCTTAGAGCCATAAGCTATTAAAAAGTCTTTTTTAAACATTCCAAAGTGATGAATATTAAATCTAAGCATATAATCTTTTTTGTATAGATATACATACCAAACCATTATAATTGCTTCGACTAACCTAGCAATTAAAGTAGCTAGGGCAGCACCTACAACTCCCATTTTAGGGAATCCTAACTTACCAAATATAAGAACATAGTTTAAACATACATTCACGATTATTGCAATTGCACTACATTTCATACCTATATTTGGATTTTTTATACTACGAGAACATACCCCAAACCCCATACTTATAGCAGTTAAAGGGTAACTGATTACTACTATTTTAAAATAATTTTTGCATAAAGCTACGACCTCAGGGTCATATGAAAAAATATGTATTATGCTTTCAGGTGAAACAAAAGCTATTATTACAAAAGGAAGGCTCATAACAAGTCCTAATAATATGCTTAGGGCTGTAACCTTTTTAATGTTTGTTATATCATTTTTTCCAAAGAATTGCGATATAAATAGCCCTGATCCCCCTAAAACACCGGCAAGAAACATATTAAATACAAAGAAGAACTGGTTTGCAACACCTACAGATGCAACAGAAACCTCTCCCAAACTACTTATCATAACTGTATCTATTACATTTACAGAAGATGAGATAAGGTTCTGAATAATTATAGGTATGCATAAAGATAAAAGAATACTGAAAAATCTCTTATTATAATCGTCAAATGCAAATAGTTTTTTCAATAATTTACTCCATTATCTGTTCCCATTTTTCATAAAGAGAGGCAAGCTTATCCTCTAATTCTGATTTTTCTAGGTTTACTTCTTTTGATTTTTCTGGATTTGAATAAATTTCTTCCTGACAAAGCATCATATCAAGACCTGCTATTTTCTTTTCAGTCTGCTCAATATCATCTTCTAATTTTTTGATTTTATTTTTGCTCCGTCTTTCGATTTCCCTCTGTTCTTTTTCTTTTCTTTTTTCCTCTTTTAACTGAGTCTTTGTTTTAGTCTCAGTATTTTCCTCTTTGTTCATTTCACTGAGCTGTCTTTTCTTTTCAATATAATAATCGTAATTTCCAAGGTATTCTGTTACCCCATTTTCGCCAAGTACTAATATTTTATCGACTACTTTATTTAAGAAATATCTATCGTGTGAGATTGTAAATATAGTTCCAGTATAGTTTACAAGAGCTTCTTCTAATACTTCTTTTGAATCTATGTCTAAGTGGTTTGTAGGTTCGTCAAGAAGTAGGAAGTTAGACTGAGATAGTATCAGTTTAAGGATTGCAACCCTTGCTCTTTCTCCCCCACTTAGAGAAGATATTTTCTTAAATACATCTTCATTTTCGAATAAGAATGCTCCAAGCATATTTCTAACCTCTGTCTGTGTAAGATGAGGATTTGCATCCCAAATCTCGTCAATTACAGTGTTATCAAGGTTTAGAGTTTTCTGTTCCTGATGGAAGTAAGCAGTATTTACATTTGTACCAAATTTAACTTCACCTTCCATAGGCTGTAATTCGTTCATTATTATCTTGAATAATGTAGATTTTCCAGCTCCGTTTGGCCCTATAAGTGCAACTTTTTCACCTCTGTATATATCAAGGTTTAAATCTTTAAATAGGACCTTGTCTGGGAATCTCATCCCCACATCTCTAACAGCTAAAACATCATTACCACTTTCAACTGCAGGTATAAACTTAATTTTAGCTCTTTTTCTTTCACCATCAGGTCTATCAAGTACTTCTATCTTAGAAAGTGCTTTTTCCTTACTTCTGGCTCTTTTTAAATGCTTTTCTCTTCCGTAAGCCTTTAATCTTTCAATAGATTCTTCTTGTTTTTTTATTTCTTTTTGTTGGTCTTCATAAGTTTTTCTCTCTATTTCCTTATCTATAGCAGATTTTTCTACATAATAAGAATAGTTTCCGTTATAAGCTTTTAACTTCTTATTATGTATCTCAAATATTCTGTTTACAGATTGATCTAAGAAATATCTGTCGTGGGAAATAAGGATGACAGTCCCTTTATACTGTTTAAGGAACAACTCCAACCACTCAAGAGCATCAGAATCAAGATGGTTTGTAGGTTCGTCCAGTAGAAGAAGAGTAGGTTTTTTAAGTAGTAGCTTAGCTAAAAGAACTCTAGTCTTTTCTCCACCTGAAAGAATTTTGATTGGTTTTTCTAGTTCATCATCGTTAAAACCTAGACCTTTTAAAACTCCTTTTGCTTCAGATTTATATCCGTAGCCGTTTGAGTTTTGGAAAAGCTCTAGTTTATGTGAATAATTATCCATAAGTTTTTGTAAATCTGGAGAATTATTTTCTGAACTTTTGTCAGAAATCTCACATTCCATTTTTCTTAAATCTTCCTCCATTTTTATGAGGTCGCTAAAAACTTCTAAAACCTCTGTAAAAATAGTATTGTCTGAGTAGAAGTTGGTATTCTGCTCTAAATAACCGATTTCACAATCTTTAGATGTATAGATTTCTCCGCTGTCATATCCATAAATACCAGAAATTATCTTAAAAAGAGTAGTTTTTCCAGTACCGTTTACACCTATGACACCGATTTTATCGCCCTCATTAACAGTAAAACTTATGTTTTCGAGTATTGATTCTACGCCAAAACTCTTAGTTAAGTTATTACATGATAAAATAATCATAAATTTCTACCTCCTCAAGCTACCTAAAATTATAATGTTTTGATATAATATATTCAAGGCTATATGTATGGTTTTAGAAAAAAGTATGTTATATAATAAACCATGATGGATTATAATTAGAGTTAGGGGGTGCTAATTGAGATGGGAAATAAAAATATTTCGATGGCGGTTATAAGAAGACTACCTAAATACTACAGATATTTAGGAGAACTTCTAGACAATGATGTTCAGAGAATATCATCAAAAGAATTAAGTGAAATAATAGGTTTCACAGCTTCTCAGATAAGACAGGATTTAAACAACTTTGGAGGATTCGGACAGCAGGGGTACGGATATAATGTAGAGGCCCTACATAAAGAAATAGGTAAAATATTAGGACTTGATAGACCTTATAATGCAGTACTTATAGGTGTAGGTAATTTAGGACAGGCTATAACAAACTATTCAGGATTTAGAAATTCAGGATTTGAAATAAAGGCATTATTTGATGCGAATCCAAGAATGATAGGTCTAAAAATAAGAGAGCTTGAAATATTAGATTCTGATGTTATAGAAGATTATATAAAAGAACACGAAATAGACATAGCAATCGTATGTATACCAAAAAATGGAGCTCAGGAACTAATAAACAGAATAGTTGGAGCTGGAATAAAAGGTATATGGAACTTTGCTCCAATAGATCCAGAGGTTCCAAAAGGAATCATAGTTGAGAATGTTAACTTAACTGAAAGCTTATTTACTCTTTCTTATTTAATGAAAGAAAATAACGAATTAAAGAAGTAAATTTTTGAAGAAGTAAATTTAAAAAAAGAATCTTGATTGTATTGAGTAGAATTATTTGGGTTAAATTTGTTATATTTTAATTGATTGAATTTGTAAAAATTAAAAATTGAGAAATAAAAAAGACTGATTTGAAAAAATCAGTCTTTTTGTTTACTAAAATTATTCAGCCTGAGGAGCTCCTACTGGACAAGCTTCAGCACATGCACCACATTCAACACATGCATCTGCATCTATTACGTACATGCTATCTCCTTCAGATATTGCTCCAACTGGACATTCAGCTGCACAAGCACCACAGCTTACACAAGCATCAGTTATTTTGTATGCCATTTTAGTTTCCTCCTAATAATTATAAATTTATTGTAAGTACATTATAACAAAAAAGTCTTCTTATAACAATTAAATTAATTGATGAAAAGTAAATATTTTTGTATCATATAACTTAAACATAGAAACTTCAATACTTCTAGAAATTTGAAAAAATTTGTTGGAGAATAATGATTCTTTTTTGCATCTAATTTATAATGAAGATTCATTTTAATTTGAGATTTTCATGTTAAAAAAAATATGTTAAAAAAATTTCAATTTTAAAGAATAGAGAGAAGAGGTGAATAAGGTCGCATTTTTATCGTAAAAATAATGTTAAATGTATTAGTATACATTATATATAATAAATAGGATATACTAATACTGTCTAAATAGAGTTATTTATAACTTAATTTAAAAAAATAGAATGCAATATGAAAACGATAACACAGAAAGCGGCTATACTTTTGAAAATTTATGTTTTAGTAGGAAAAAGTGGGACAGGAAAAAGCTATAAATCATTAGAATTAGCTTGTGAAAATAATATAGACTATATTATAGATGATGGTCTACTTATTTATAAGGGACAAATAGTAGAAGGAATATCTGCAAAGCAGTCACAGACTAGGATGGAGGCTGTTAGAAGAGCTGTATTTTCTGATATTAATCATAGAAAATCTGTTAAGAAAAAAATTAACGAATTGGACACAGAACGTATACTAGTTTTAGGGACTTCTATAAAAATGGTAAGGCAAATTTGTGCGGCTCTTGAACTAGGTGAGATAGATAAGATTATAGATATAAACGATATAAGTACTGATGAAGAAATAAAAAAAGCTATAGAGTCTAGAAAAGGAGGAAATCATATAATACCAGTTCCTACTGTAGAGATTAAGAAAAGGATAAATGGATTAAGAATAAATCCTTTAAGAAGGTTTTTTATGACATCTAATAAAGAGACTAAAGTGCTTGAAAAGACTGTGATTAGACCAGCTTTTAGCTATATGGGTAAGTTCTACATAGCACCAGAAGTACTGAATCAAATTATAAAATATACAATATCTCAAAATTCAAATATATCTAGAATAAATAGAATAAGTGTAGATGATTCTAATGGAAAAATAGAGATAAAAGCAAATATAAATATAAGAAATGTAGAAGCGTTTAGAAGTTTAAAAAACATTCAACATAATATAAAAAGAAATGTAGAAGAAATGACATTAATTAATGTTAGTAAAATTGATATTTATATTAATAAAATAAAAGATAAATAGTTTTGTAGTAATATATCAAAATAATTTGAAATTTATTGTAAAAATGTTGTACTATTTTATAAAAAGTATGTTATAATCAAACTGTAGACGCGGGAAAATGATTTTTCAAGCGTGAAAGTTTATATGAATTATTTATATTAGAGTATTTAAGGGGGCTTACACAATGTCAGGAAATGTTTTTGAAAACGCACAGGCACAGGTAAAAAAAGCATGCGATAAATTAGGAATGGAACCTAATGTTTACGAATTATTAAAAGAACCTCAGAGAGTTATAGAAGTAAACATACCAGTTAAAATGGACGACGGATCTATAAAAGTATTCAAAGGATTCAGATCTCAGCACAATGATGCAGTTGGACCAACAAAAGGTGGAGTTAGATTCCATCCAAACGTTTCATTAGAAGAAGTTAAAGCTTTATCTATATGGATGACTTTCAAATGTTCAGTAACAGGTATACCATATGGTGGTGGTAAAGGGGGAATAATAGTTGACCCTAGCCAGTTATCTCAGGGAGAACTTGAAAGATTATCAAGAGGATACATAGACGGAATATACAAATTAATAGGTGAAAAAGTAGACGTACCAGCTCCAGACGTTAACACTAACGGACAGATAATGTCTTGGATGGTTGATGAATACAATAAATTAACAGGATCAAGCAACATAGGTGTTATAACTGGTAAACCAGTTGCATTCGGTGGATCATTAGGAAGAAATGAAGCTACTGGATTTGGTGTTGCAGTTACTGCAAGAGAAGCAGCTAAAAAATTAGGTATAGATATGAAAGAAGCTAAATTAGCTGTTCAGGGATTCGGTAACGTTGGTGCTTTCACTGTTAAAAATATACAGAAATTAGGCGGAACTGTTGTAGCTATGGCTGAATGGTGCCCTAAACATGGTACTTACGTAATATACAAAGAAGACGGTTTAGATTTCCAGGCTATGTGGGATCACAGAGCAGCTAACGGAGATTTATATGACTTCCCAGGTGCAAAAGTTATATCTTTAGAAGAATTCTGGGCATTAAACGTTGACATAATAGTACCAGCAGCTCTTGAAAATGCTATAACTGCAGATGTTGCTGAAACTATAAACGCTAAATTAATATGTGAAGCAGCTAACGGACCGACTACTCCAGAAGCTGACGAAGTATTAGCTAGAAAAGGAATAACTTTAACTCCAGACATATTAACTAATGCTGGTGGTGTTACAGTTTCTTACTTCGAATGGGTACAGAACTTATACGGATACTACTGGTCAGAAGCTGACGTAGAAGCTAAAGAAGAAGAAGCTATGGTTAAAGCTTTCGAATCTCTATGGAAAATAAAAGAAGAATACAACGTAACAATGAGAGAATCTGCTTACATGCACTCAGTTAAAAAAGTAGCTGAAGCTATGAAATTAAGAGGATGGTACTAAGATTTAACTCAACAGTACAGTTGTAAATATTAAATGAATTTAATAGGAGATACCATGTTTATGATGGTGTCTCCTTTTTATTTTGATTAATAAGAAATAGTAGATAGATGTGTCTACTATTTTTTTATGAAATAATAAGATTTATTATTTATAAACATATAAAAATAATAGCTTTAAAAAGTATGAAAGCAGAAAATAAGTACTATTCAAAGGTGACATAATTATTTACATTATAAATCCTACAAGGTATAATATATTGTATATGTATTGAAAAATAGAACATAAGATAATAATTTTGAAATGTATAAATAAAAATAAAAAAGACGATAATATAAATAGAAATATAAAAATAATAAATTTTGAGGAGGGTTAGATTTGGATAAGAAAAAATTACTTTCACTAGTTGTATCTGTTGCTATGGTAGCTACAGGGACAGTGTTAGCAAGTGCGGATGAGATAGATGATATAAATGCTGTACCAGATACAGAAACAGGAATAACAATAGATGAATATAAAGAATCTCCATATAAAGTAGCAACTGTAAAAGATGGTAAATCAGTAAATGTAAGAGTTGATGGAAATACTAAAAGAGTAGCTGGAGAAGGAGAACAGTTTAAGGTTAAAGGAATCCAGGGAGAATGGGTTAATGTTGAAGATGGTGAAGATGATGCTTGGATAGCTTCTGAATATGTTGCTATATCAGAAGGTGTTGCATTTACTACAGCATCTACATTAAACCTAAGAGCAGCGGACAATACATCTTCAGAAGTATTAGAAGAATTAGATAAAGGGAGTGCTTTAGTAGTAGTTAAGCAGGAAGGTGATTGGATACAGGTTAGAAATCAGGGAAAAGAAGGATATGTTCACGCTGATTATGTAACAGATGAAGCTCCTGTAGTACCTACTGTAGACGTAGATGGAAATATAATAGATGTTCCTTCTGTAGATAGCTACAGTGCACAGGCTGTATTAAACTTAGCATATTCTAAAAAAGGAAGCCCATATCTTTGGGGTGCAACAGGTCCTGATAAATTTGACTGTTCAGGATTTGTACAGTATGTATATATAAACTCTGTAGGGGTATCTCTGCCAAGAGTATCTTCTGATCAGGCAAATGTAGGAACAGAAATAACTAGAGATCAGCTTCAGCCAGGGGATTTAGTATTCTTCACAACAGATGGAAGTGGTGGAGTAAGTCATGTTGGTATATATGTAGGAAATGGATGTATGATACATTCACCTCACAGTGGAGAAGTAGTAAAAGTAACTGATATAACATCAGATTACTACTCAAGTCATTTTGTAACAGCAAGAAGAGTATTATAATAAAATTTAAATGATATAAACGAGTCATCTTGTAGATTTATAAGATGGCTCTTTTTATTTGATTATTTTTAGCGACAATGCGACTTGATCGCCTGGAGCGAAAATAATACAATCATCTTTCTTGTAATTATGCTAAAATATAATTAATATATTTAGTTGACATTAGATAGGTAAAGGTGATAAGCTACTAATAGCTTTAAATTCGGTCCAGTGAGGCCGAGAAGGAGGAATTAAAAAATGTTAAAATCAAGAAATCTAATACAGCCAGAAGACTTTACTGTTGAAGAAATAGATGAGGTTCTATCTCTTGGACAGAGAATAATGAAAAATCCAGAAAAATACATACATGTGTGTGATGGAAAACTTTTGGCAACTCTATTCTATGAACCATCAACAAGAACAAGACTAAGCTTTGAATCAGCTATGAACAGACTTGGTGGACGTGTAGTAGGATTCTCAGATCCTAAAGCATCATCTACATCTAAAGGGGAAACTCTTCAGGATACAATGAGAACAGTATCTAACTATGTAGACATAATAGCTATGAGACATCCTGTGGCAGGTGCAGCAGCTGAAGCAGTAGAAGCATGTAGTGTTCCTTTCATAAATGCTGGAGACGGTGGAAACCAGCATCCAACTCAGACTCTTACAGATTTACTAACAATAAAAACTTTAAAAGGAAATCTTAGTGGCCACACAGTAGGTCTTTGTGGTGATTTAAAATACGGAAGAACAGTACATTCTTTAGTAAAAGCAATGTCTAGATATCCAGATACAAAATTTGTATTTATAGCTCCAGATGAATTAAAAATGCCAGATAGCGTTAAAGAAGCTATAAAAGGACACGAATTTGTAGAAACTAATGATTTAGAATCAGCTATACCTGACCTTGATATACTTTACATGACTAGAGTTCAGAGAGAAAGATTTGATGATATAGAAGAATACGAAAGATTAAAAGATACATATATATTAAACAAAGAAAAATTAACTGATGCAAAAGAAGATATGTTAATACTTCATCCACTTCCAAGAGTGAATGAAATATCTACTGATGTAGACGATGATAAGAGAGCTGTTTACTTCGAACAGGCAAAATTTGGAATGTATGTTAGAATGGCTCTAATAATGAAACTTCTAGGAATAAAAGACCCAGAATAAACTATCAAAAATAATGCGAAGGAGAATATAGATGTACAAAATAATAGAAAATAGTTATATCGGCGAAGATATGTACAGAATGAAAGTCGCAGGAAAATTTGAAGGAAAAATGGGACAGTTCTATATGCTAAGAGCTTGGGACAAATACCCTGTACTTTCAAGACCGATAAGTATACATGACATAGATGAAGAAGGAATAACATTCCTTTACAAAGTAGTAGGAGAAGGAACAGAAATATTTGCTAAGCTTGTTCCAGGAGATGAAATAAAACTTCAGGGACCATATGGAAACGGATACGAAAAAGTAGAAGGAAAAATAGCTTTAGTTGGTGGTGGAATAGGTGTAGCACCTCTTTACTTAGTAGCTAAAACTATACCTGGATGCGATGCATATCTTGGATTCAGAGAAGAAGCGATATTAGTAGATGAATACAAAGAATTCTGTAATGAAGTAAAAACAACTACAGGAAATACATTCATAACAGATATACTAAATGTAGAAGATTACGACTACATACTATCTTGTGGACCAACACCAATGATGGAAAAATTAGTTAAAATGTGTGAAGGTACAAATACAAGAATAATGATTTCTCTTGAAAATCACATGGCTTGTGGTGTAGGAGCATGTCTAGTATGTACTTGTAAAACAAAATTCGGAAATAAAAAGACTTGTAAAGACGGTCCAGTATTCTGGGGAGAGGATGTGATTTTCTAATGGCAGATTTAAGAGTAAAATTTGGAGAAATAGAATTTAAAAATCCTATAGTAATGGCCTCAGGAACATTCGGATTTGGTAAAGAATACAATGAATATTACGATATAAATGAACTTGGTGGAGTAAGTAGTAAAGGATTAACTTTAAACGCAAAACCAGGAAACAATGGTTTAAGAATACACGAAACTCCATCAGGAATAATGAACAGTGTTGGTCTTGAAAATCCAGGAGTACAGGGATTCATAGATCACGAAATGCCTTTCTTCGGAAATCTAAACTGTGTTAGAATAGCTAACGTTGGTGGAGGATGCCTAGAAGATTACGTAAAAGGTGTTGAACTTTTAAATGACCAGGATATAGATATGGTAGAACTTAACATATCTTGCCCTAACGTAAAAGCTGGGGGAATGGCTTTCGGAATAAAAAATGAAGTAGCTAGAGAAGTTGTAAGAGAAGTTAGAAAAGTTTGCAAGCATCCTCTAGTTGTAAAACTATCTCCAAATGCAGAGGATATAGTTGGAATGGCAAAAGTTTGTGAAGAAGAAGGTGCAGATGGTGTATCTTTAGTAAATACATTTAAAGCTCTTGCAATAGATATAAAAAGAAGAAAACCAGTATTTGAAAATGTAACTGCTGGACTTTCTGGCCCAGCTATAAAACCTATAGCACTTAGAATGGTGTATGAAGTAAGTAAAGCTGTAAATATACCTGTAATAGGAATAGGTGGAATATCTACTGCAGAAGACGTTATAGAATTTATAATGGCTGGAGCGACTGTTGTTCAGGTAGGAACTGCAAACTTTATGGACCCAGAAATAGGAACAAAAATAATAAAAGACCTTAATGATTTCATGGATAGAGAAGGAATAAAATCTTTTGATGAAATAAGAGGTATAATATAATATCTATAAAATAAAAAAAGTCATCTCTGAAAAGGGATGACTTTTTTATAAGGTATTTATAATATAGTTTATAAAAATAAATAATATTTGTATAACTAGAATAGAACTATTTAGAATTATTAAATTTGATTATATTCATTTTTTATCTCATCTAAAAATAATGAAACTGATCTTTTGGGTTTGAAGTTTTTCTGAGAAATAGAATAGAATGTTCTAGAAAATTCGTTGTCTATATCAACGCAGAATATTTCATTAGAATTTTCAAACTGCTTACAAGCGGAACCAGATAAAATAGAAATTCCCATTCCGTTTTTTACAGCCTCTTTTATTGAATAACTACTTCCTATGATGAAAACAGATTTGGGGATTATCTGTTTTTTGTTTAGAAAATACTCTGTAAGGAACCTTGTTCCAGATCCTTTTTCCCTTAAAATCCAATTTTTTCCACTCAAATTTTCATAAGAATGTATATTAGATATATAACTTTTGTAATCATAAGGGAAAATCAACTTCATACTTTCTTTAAAGAATTCCTGTTGTTCGAAATCATCAGACATAATTTTTCTGTCTATAATACCTATATCTGCATTTAAATTTATTAAATCTTCTTTTACCTCATCAAAACTTTTCATAGCTAGCTCAATGTCTATATTTGGATATTTTTTTGAAAAATTAGCTATATATTTTGGAAGTATGTAATTTGCAGCAGATGGAACAGCTGAAATTTTTATACTTCCGCTGACATGATCGCTATCTATTTTGACTTCTAGCTTAGCAGCATCTATTATGCAAACTACTTCCTTTGCCCTTTTGTAAAGAAGATAGCCTTGTTCAGTTATTTTTATAGACTTTTGTCTAACTGACCTATCTATTAGTTTTTCTCCAAAATAGTTTTCGAGATTTTTGATGTGTACGCTTACACTTGGTTGTGAAAGACTTAAATATTCTGCAGCTTTGGTAAAGTTCTTAATTTCAACAACAGCGATAAATGTTTTTAATTCTTCTAACAAATTTCTCGCCCCCTTCTAAATAGTTAAAATTAGAAATTCTAGTATATTATAACATATTATTTTATTTCTAGAAGAAATATTATATTTGGGTAATATTTTATAGAAAATAATAAAAAGAAAAGTATTTGAAAAAAACTATAAATTTGTTATAATTTTAATATAAACTTTTTTATTCATAAAGGGGTTGACATAAATGTTATTAAGATGGGAAAATTATAAGAAAGACAAACAGACATTATATAAGAATAATATTTTACTAAAAAATAAATATGATAAAGTTATACGAAAGCACAAAGAGACTATGTATTAATTTATATAGTCTATTTGTGCTTTTATTATATGAAAATTTAAATATTATACGGAGGGAAAAATGAAAAATAGCAAAATAAAAAAATTATTTGTAGAAAATGGAGTAGAAGATGAAATCATAATAAGAGAGTACGAACAAAAGTTAGAAGATTTAAAGAAAAAAGTTGTAAATTTAGAAAATAGTACGAATAAAGATTTATGGGATGCAACGGTAATAAAATACTATCAGAATACAAATAAAATGATATATTTACTAAATGAAAAAGGAATAAAAGAAAATATAAGTGAAAATACATTTAAAAACTTGGATAATTTACTAAAAATGTGTAAAGATCCAGAATTTCATATAGCTTTTGTAGGAGCAATTAAAGCTGGAAAATCAACACTTATAAATGCATTGCTGGGAAAGGATTTAGCTTCGACAGCTGTAACGCCAGAAACAGCTTCTTTAACAAAATTTAGAGCATCAAAAGATAAAAACTATGTAAAACTTACTTTTTATAATGAACAGGAATGGAATAATTTATGGCATAGTGTAAAAGAATCTAAAGCAGAAACTTTTTTAGAAGAATATAATTCTTTAAATGCCGAGCAAGAAAAAGAAAAATGGATTAATAAAAAAAGTAAAAAAATATACAAAGAAGATTTTGATGAATTAAAGAAAGAAATAAAAAAATGGACTTCATCAAAGGAAGGGACACATTATTTTGTTAAAGAGGTAGAAGTAGGACTAAAAGATTTTAATCTTCCTGAAGGTGTAGTTTTTGTTGATACACCAGGCCTTGATGATCCAGTTAAATATCGTTCAGATATAACTAGAGATTATATTGACAGAGCAAATGCGGTTCTTGTATGTGTAAAATCAGATGCATTAACAGGGCAAGAACTTAGAACTATATATAGTGTATTTTCTAACAGTAGATATAATCCAGAAAAAGTATTTATAATAGGGACACAAATGGATGCTTTAAACAGACCTATAGATAATTGGAAAGAACAAAGAGAAGAATGGTTAAAACATCTTGAAAAAAAAGATTGTTATGGAAGCAGAATTTTAGCTGAGAAAAACTTATTAGTTACAGCAGCATATTTATATAATTTATGTATAAATTTTGATGATCTTGGTGAAGATGATATAGATTTTGAACTAGATCCTATAGCAAGAAAATTTAGAGTTAGAAATATAGAAGAGAATATAGACAAATTAAAAGACTATACTCAGGTAGAAAATTTAAAAAATAAATTAAATAAAGAAATAATAGAAAAACATAAAAAAATACTTATAAAAGATATAGAATCAAGTTACAAACTAAATAAAGAGGATATAGTAGATATATTTACAAAAATAAAAAATGATCAAATAGAATTATTAAATTTAACAAATGCTGATATAGAAAAAATAAAAGAAGAAAAAGAAAAAAATCAAATTCTTCTAAACAATATAAAGAAAGATAAAGAAGAAATGGAAGCATTTTTAAGACAGATAAGAATATACACAAATGAACGTGTAGATGCTCTTTGTAAAGAAATAAGTAAAATAGGGGGAAGATAAAATGATAATACCGACAAAAAAATCTCCTATTCCTATTGATCCAAAGAAATTATTAAAAATATTAAAATTTGGATGGGATTTTATAAAGAATGTATTAGATAATACTGGTTTGGAAAAAACAAAGAGTGTAAATGTAGATGACTGTGATGTAAGTGATATTAGTGAAATAAATTCTATATTCAATAAATTTGTATCTTCAATAGAATCAGAGGTAGATTATATTGAAGAGAAGATAAAAGAAGAATTATATTATTATTTAGATGAGATAATAGATTTTTTAGAAGAAAAGAAAAAAATATTTAGAACAGATAGTATTGTTTTGAGAAGTAATAAACAAATAAATAGATTGAAAGAAAAGATCGATGGAAAATTAAAAAGAGAAGTATCTAAGAGAATATCATTAGATAATCCAGAATGTAAAAGAATAATAAGAATGCAACCAGGAAATAAAAAATCTGAAAAATTAAAATTGTTTTTTGAAAAAACGATTTCAGAATCAGTAAACGATTTAATTAAATTTATAAGAGAAAATATAGAAGAATTATTTGATGATATAGAAT
>Snoopy_p2__coassemble_1123_pt1 | contig 15201 bp, 16 predicted proteins | sample Snoopy_p2__metabat2_high_PE_021 | metagenome-assembled genome bin Snoopy_p2 | reverse complement strand
ATATATCATTTTTTTGCGTAAATTTAAAGTCTTTTTCCTTTTTTATTTCATTCACATGAGTTATACTTTTTTTATTAGTAGAAATTTTTTGAAAAGGAGTTTAATTTTTATGAATGTAACAGGTCTAATTGTCGAGTACAATCCGTTTCATAACGGTCATACATATCATTTACAAAATTCTTTAGAAAAAACAAATGCCGATGCTTCAATCGCTGTTATGAGTGGGAATTTTATTCAAAGAGGAGAACCTGCTTTATTTGATAAATTTTCTAGGGCAAAGGCCGCAGTTGAGTCAGGAGTGGATTTGGTTGTAGAGCTACCTTCAATATATGCATCACAAAGTGCAGAACTTTTTGCTAAAGGCTCTGTTTCTCTTTTAAATTCTTTGGGGTGTGTGGATTCAATTTGCTTTGGAAGTGAAGAAGGAAATATAGATGCACTTTATCTTATCGCCTCTATTCTCTGCTCAGAGCCTAAAGAGTTTAAAGAAAAGCTATCATCGTATCTAAGCGAGGGTATGTTATTTCCAACTGCCAGAAATAAAGCTTTATTTGACTATATAAATTACAAAATAGATTATATAAATACCCAAGTTGATTGTATGAATCCTCAAATTGATTGTATAAATTCTCAAGATTTTATAATTGAAAATAATTTTAAAGATATGGATTTATCTGAGGAAAGACTTAATAGTATTTTAAGCTCTTCAAACAATATTTTAGGAATTGAGTACATAAAGCAACTAATATCATTAAAAAGCAATATAAAGCCCTTTACAATAGGAAGAATTCGGTCTGAATACAATTCTGAGGAAATATCTGGAAACATAAATTCTGCAACCGCTGTAAGAAAAAAACTACATGAAATAATATCTAATGAAGATTCCTCTAGTTTAGAGATAAATAATTTAGAATATATAAATAACCTAGTTAAAAGCATAAAAAATTGCGATGATATAACTAATTCAATACCTGAATCCACTTTAAATATGATTACCTCAAATATAGAAAAAGGATTCTTCCCGATGTATCCTGAGTACTTTTTTGAAACACTTATATCAACTATAATTAGAGATAAAAAGAATTTAGAATCGTATTTTGACATTTCTGAGGGAATAGAAAATAAAATATTCAAATCTGCACTTGTAGCAAAAGATTATGATGATTTATTGAATCTAATAAAATCTAAAAGATATACAATGACAAGAATAAAAAGATGCCTAAACAACATACTTTTAGGTGTTACAAAAGAAGATATGGAATTTGCAAAAGGTATAGACACTATCCCTTATGTGAGAATCTTAGCATTTAACTCAAAAGGTAGAGAAATCATAAGAGAAATAAAAAAATCGTCTGAAATAAAAATAATAAACAAATTCTCAGAAATAGAACACTTCATGGACGATGAAAAATTTAAATTCCTAATAGAAAACGACATAAAATGCACAGACATATACAACACAATTTACTACAAAAAAAATAGATCCTTACTAAAAGGATCCATGGACTACTTTATAAAACCGATATACGTAAGATAAACTTTATTACAATATATTTTTTACCGTATCATCAAATTTACAAACTTAGGACAAGAGATATAAAGGCTCGTATGCGACAATACTGCAAGCGCCCCACAACTGCTAAATGTATTACTCTAACAGTGTGGGGCGCTGAAGCCTGGAGCGAGAGCCTTTATATCTCTTGTCCCTCTATTTTATAAATTTGATGTACAATGTGGACATCTTGTCGCATCTATTGCTATTTCTGTTTTACAGAACGGACATACTTTTGTAGTAGGTGCTGCCTGTTCTTCTTCATCTGTTTTCTTGATAACTAGCTTAGCAGAAAATTTATTCATAAACTTAATTATAACAAATAGTACTGCAGCCATTATCAAGAAATTGATAACTGCTGTTATGAAGCTTCCATAGTTTAAAGTAACATCTCCAACTATGTTCCATTTTAAGTCGCTAAAGTTCATTCCTCCCAAAATACCTATTATAGGGTTTATAATGTCATTTACAAAAGAATTTACAATACCTGTAAACGCACCACCTATAATGATACCTACTGCCATATCCATTACATTTCCACGGCTAATAAATTCCTTAAATTCCTTTAACATCTGCTTCATAGCGAATCTCCCTCTCTTTTAAATTATTTTATAAAATTAGCTTCGTTACCTAAAGATATAGTCTGTTTTTCAGTTTCTTCCCCATTTTTATACTCAAATACAAGTTTGTGCTGATTTAATAATTTTTTTATACCGTTGTTATCAAGACCTTTTGTGTATAATATAAAGTCCTCGTCATATCTGTATACTCTATCTATATCATTTTCACTAGATGTAGCGTTTCCTGATACATATCTCTGTATAGAGTCTACAGAGCCACATTTTCCTTTAAATGTAGGTATTGTCATTTTCATATCAGAATATTTATCACTATAGTTAGTGTATACTGATATATTTACAACTTTAAACTCATCTCTGTTTATGTTTCTACCTAACTGTTCAATTTCTATGCTTTTAAATTCTTCTATATTAGGTTTTGCAACATCAACCTCTACCTGTATATTTGGGTCTTTTGCCTCTTCTTCATCAGTTTTTTTGCATCCTGTCATTAAAACAGATGAAAATACAACTGTAGAAGCGAGTATAAGAGCTAATAACTTCTTCTTCATATTTCTACCTCCAGTAAATCTTTTTTATAAAATCTTATAATATTATAACATAAAAATTTTATTTTTTTCTTCATTCTCTTAATTTTTCACAAACTATACACATTAAAAAACCTCCAGCATTAAACTGGAGGTTATAATCAAAATTATTTAATTAGTTTGTAAAGTTGTCGAAGTATCCCTGTATATGTACTATTGGAGTACCTTTATCTCCACTTCCTGAAGTAAGGTCACATAATGAACCTATAAGGTCAGTTAATCTTCTTGGAGTAGTACCCTGAGATACCATTTCTCCTACTAGATCGTTATCTTTATTTTTTATGTATTCAGATATAGCGTCTTTTAATTCATCACCTTTTAAATCAGCGAAATCATTGTCTGCTAAGTATTTTAATTTAACTTCGTTTGGAGTTCCTTCTAAACCTGAAGTATAAGCTGGAGAAACTACTGGGTCAGCAAGTTCCCATATTTTTCCTACTGGATCTTTGAAAGCTCCATCTCCGTATACCATAACTTCTACGTTTTTACCTGTTCTTTCTTTGAACTGTTTCTGAACTTCTTCAACGAAATCTTTACAATCTCTTGGGAATAATTTTACAGTTTCTTCAGTTGATTTGTTTGTTCCTAGTAATCCGTAGTTTTCATTGAATCCACTTCCGTTTACTGATTTAGTTAATATGTCATCAAGACCTATTACAACTTCAGCTCCTGCTTCTTTTAATATTCTCTTAGTTCTTTTTCTTGTGTGTATATCACAAGTTAAAACATTTTTAGTGTAGTCTAATATAACTTTTGGGTTGTTAGCGAATATAACTTCTACTTCTGCACCAGCTTCTTTTATTAAAGAAGAATAGTATTCAACGTAGTCTACACCTGTGAATGTGTGTTTATTTTCTCCAAATAATTCTCTATATTTTTCAAGAGTAAGTACATCTGAGTATGGGTTTACACCTTTTTCATCAAGAAGTTCTATATCAACTAAATGATTTCCAACTTCATCAGATGGGTAGCTTAGCATAAGAACTACTTTTTTAGCTCCTCTAGCTATACCTTTTAAACATATAGCGAATCTATTTCTACTTAATATAGGGAATATAACACCTATTGTTTCTCCACCTAACTGAGCTTTTACATCTTCAGCTATGTCATCTATTTTTGCATAGTTACCCTGTGCTCTAGCTAAAACTGCTTCTGTAACAGCTACTACGTCTTTATCTCTCATTTCATAATTTTCGCTTTTAGCTGCATCTAATACAGAATCTACTACTATTGTTGCTAGATCGTCTCCTTCTCTTATGATTGGAGCTCTTACTCCTCTAGAAATTGTTCCTACTTTTCTCTCCATATTGGTATCACCTTTCTTTATATAAATTAATTGGTTTTAACAAATTTATTTATAAAATTTTATCTCTCTTAATAAACAATCCTTAACTAGTATATAAAAAAATTAGGTTAATGGCAAATATTTTTTTGATTTTTACTTAAATTCTTCGCGATTTTTTCTAATTTCGTCCAAAATTGTCGCTACATGGGCTTCAACCTCAGCTAAAAGTTCGTCTGCATACTCTGCTGTACCAATTTTTATCTCTTCAGAAACAGCCTTTGCATTGCTTATTATTTTCTGAGCTTTTTCCTCTGCTTCTATTACAGGCTTACTGCTATTTATATAATCGTTTACAGCATCTTCTGTGTCCTGTCTTAAATCTTCTGCTTCTAAATTAGCATCATTTATTATTTCGTTCGCTTTCTTTTCTGCATCGTCTAAAATTTCCTGAGCTTCTGCTATAGCTCTATTCATTATATCTTTACTTTCATCGGCAACATTTTTAGCCTGTTCTAATTCTTTAGGAAGTGCTCTTTTTATATCGCTTATTATATCTAGTGCATCCTGTCTTTCTATACTACATTTATGTGAATTAAATGGCACCGAAGAAGCCTCCTGTATAAGAAACTCCAACTCTTTTATAAGGTCTAATATGTATGAATCTTCTATATGCATGTTATATCTCCTTTCTCTCCATCTTAATTTTTAATTCTCTCAATACCTGCTCTGGAACTAAATTCTGTATATCTGCCCCAAAAGATAGTACCTCTTTAATAAGAGATGAACTTATAAACGAGAATTTAGTATTACTTGGAAGGAATATAGTCTCTATAGAAGAATCAAGTTCTCTATTCATGTGAGCCATCTGTAATTCATAATCTACATCTGCTGCACTTCTTATTCCTCTAACTAATGCATCTATTCCATTTTTTTCACAGTATTTTACAAGTAAACCATCAAAAGAAATTACTTTAACATTTTCTAAGTCAGATGTACACTCTTCTATTAGTTTTACTCTCTCCTCTAAAGTAAATAAAGCTTTTTTATTTGGATTTATAAGGATTCCAATCTGAAGTTCTCCAAAAAGCTTCGATGCTCTTCTTATAATATCCAAATGACCATTTGTAATTGGATCAAAACTTCCAGCAAAAATAGCCTTTTTTACATTACACTTATTCATCGCTATCCTCCACAGCTAGTTTATAAAAACTAAGCACTGTTATACCATATTTTTTTTCTTTTGTTTTGACTATGTTTCCTATTTCATCTGGTAGTTCATCTTTTTTATCATGTTCTACCACAATCACCCCATCTTCAGAAAGTATATTATTATTATCTATTCTTTCTATACAGTCTACAAAAAGTCCTTCATAATAAGGTGGGTCTAGCATTATTATATCGAATTCTTTATTTTTAATCCCCATATCCGATATAACATTTTTGTAGTCCTTATTTATAACTGTACTGTCCCGCTCTACTCTAGCCTTTTTTATATTAGACTGAATTATCTTTATACTTTCTTTACTTAAATCCGAAAAAACGCAATGATTAGCTCCTCTAGATAGACATTCTATCCCAAGAGAACCAGAACCTGCAAAAAGGTCTAACACATTTGCATCCATTACGTATGAATTTATTATATTAAAAAGTGATTCTTTTACTCTATCTGTAGTAGGTCTTACACTTTGATCCTTAGGTGGATTAAGTTTTAACCCTCTTGCTTTTCCTGAAATAACTCTCACGTTTTTCTCCTTTCAATTCAACTATCATATATCTTTCATTATATCATATAGTAAGTATTATTGTATTATATTAATTAATTCATTGTTATATCTTCTTCTATTTTATCCTTAAATTTAGACTCTATTTCCCTTTTTAGACCTCTATATTCTTTAAAATCTAAAGTAGGATCGTCTCCTATTATAATTCTAGCTTCTTGTTGCACAGTTTTTAATATCTTCATGTGTTTAAAAAGATTTGCTATCTTAAGTTCTGGAACACCATGTTGCATTGTTCCAAAGAATTCTCCTGGCCCTCTAATTTCTAAATCTTTTTCAGAAATTTTAAATCCGTCGTTTGTTTCTTCCATTATATCCATTCTTTTTCTGCAAACTTCACTGTTTGAGCCATATATTAAAACACAATAAGACTGATGTTTTCCTCTTCCTACACGCCCTCTAAGCTGATGTAGCTGTGCAAGTCCAAATCTTTCTGCATTTTCTATAATCATAAGAGTAGAATTTGGAACATTTACACCTACCTCGATTACCGTTGTAGAAACAAGTATATCAAGTTCGTGATTTTTGAAGGCTGTCATAATAGCATCCTTTTCAGAAGGTTTCATTTTTCCATGAAGAAGTCCTACTCTTAAATCTGGGAAAAAGTCCCTTTTTATCTCTTCTGCTGTCTCTGTTGCAGAAGTTATATCTAAAGTTTCACTTTCTTCAACAAGAGGACATACTATATATACCTGTCTACCTTTATCCACTTCTCTTCTTACAAGAGAGTTGTACACTTTATCTCTTTTTTTCTTTTCAACAGCTATTGTTTCTATAGGCTGTCTACCTGGAGGAAGCTCATCAATTATTGAAATATCCAAATCTCCATAAAGTATAAGTGCAAGAGTTCTTGGAATCGGCGTTGCTGTCATAACAAGTATATCTGGACTAACTCCCTTAGAAGACAATTTTCCTCTCTGTCTAACACCAAATCTGTGCTGCTCATCAGTTATCACAAGTCCAATATTTTCAAACTCTACATTATCCTCTATAAGTGCATGAGTCCCGATTAATATATCAACCTCTCCATCTTTAACCCTTTGAAGTATACATTCCTTTTGCTTTTTAGTAACACTTCCTGTTAGAAGCTCTACATTTATTCCAATATCCTCAAATGTTTCAGTAAAAGATTCATAATGTTGTTGTGCCAATATCTCTGTTGGAGCCATAAGAGCACCTTGATAACCATTAAATACACATTCTGCAAGGGCAAGAAGTGCAACCACTGTCTTACCACTTCCGACATCCCCTTGTACTAACCTATTCATCACTTTTTCTGAACACATATCATCTATTATCTCATTTAATGCTCTATTCTGAGCTTTTGTCAATTTAAAAGGTAATGACTCTAAAACATCGTCTAATCTTGAATCCCTTTTAAAAACTATTCCCTTTTTATCACTACCTCCACCTTTATACATAAAAAGACCTAGCTGAAGTACCAATAACTCTTCAAAAATCAATCTATACAATGCAACTTTTAAAGATTCCTTATCTTTGGGGAAATGTATATTCTTTATAGCATACTCAATTCCACAAAGTCTGTACTTCTTCATCAAATGCTCTGGCATATACTCTGGTATTCTTATATCTTTATTTTCAAATACCATTCTTATAGTATTCATAATATCCTTATTTGTAATTCCATAGCTAAGAGGATATACTGGCATCAATTTTCCTATATTTTTAGGAGATGAAGACAAATACTCAAGTTCACACGAATTAAGCTCTACAAATCTACCATTTTTCTTTACCTTACCAAAAGCTAGTATACTATCTCCTACTCTAAATGTATTTTTTATATACTCTCTATTGAAAAATGTAAGCTTTGCAAATCCAGTATCGTCTTTTACATCTATTCTAGTTATAGTCATTCCCTTTTTAGGTGTGTAACTCTCTATATTAGTTATAAGTGCTTTAACTGTAACTTTTTCTTCATCCTCAAGCTGAGCAATTTTTTTAATTATACTTCTATCCTCAAACTGTCTCGGAAAATAATAAAGAAGGTCTTTTATTGTATAAATTCCTAGTCTATTCAGCTTTTCTGCTTTTTTAGGGCCAATTCCTTTAACATACTGTATGCTTTCGTTTATTACACCGAACAAATTTATCACCTGCCTAAATTTTATTCTGATAGAACAAAAATAAATCAAAAAAAATCCTGTACAACATATATCTCAGTCATACAGGATTGATTTACTTATTTTTATTCAACTGATATTAGGTAGTAGTAAAGAGGCTGTCCACCGTAGTAAAGCTCTACATCTATGTCCTCGAATTTTTCTTCTAATTCTCCTCTTAACTCCTCAGCCTGTTCTTCTGTAACATCTTCACCATAGAATAATGTTATTATAGCTGAATCTTCATCAACTAATTTTTCTACTAGTTTTTTTGCTACTTCATCAACTTCATCACCAGCTGCAATCAGTTCTTTTTCAGCAATACCTATTATATTACCTTCTCTTATTTCTATTCCATTCATTACAGTATCTCTAACTGCAAAAGTAACCTGTCCTGATTTTACATAGCTTAATGCTTCTACCATATTAGCTTCATTTTCTTCAGCTGTAGCTTCTGGATTGAATCCAACAAGTGCACTAACTGCCTGTGGAATATTTTTAGTTGGTATTACTATTATGTTTTTATCGCTAAGTTCTTTAGCCTGATTAGCTGCCATTATTATATTGCTATTGTTTGGTAATATGAATATATTTTTAGCGTGGATTTTGTCTATTGCTTTCATGAAATCTTCAGTACTTGGGTTCATAGTCTGCCCACCTTCGATTACATGGTCAACACCAAAATCTTTAAATATGCTAGCTAATCCTTCTCCCATAGAAGTTGATATAAATGCAAATTCTTTTTCTTCTATTGGTTCTTCATATTCAGCGTTTTCTGCAACACCTTCAAGTATATTTTCGTGCTGCATTCTCATATTTTCTATTTTTATTGTTAGTAACTGTCCGTATTTTAATGCTTCCTGAAGTACATTACCTGGTTCGTTAGTATGAACGTGTACTTTTATAACACCTTCATCTCCAACTACTGCTAAACTGTCTCCATATCCTAGCATTATATCTCTTATTCCAGCATCATCTATTTTATCTGATTCTAGTATAAATTCAGTACAGTATCCGAATTTTATATCCTCTGTAGATGTATTATCTGCTGATGATAGAGATACATTTTTAAGTTCTGATTTTTCTGCTGTTGCTGGAACTACTAATTTTCCAACTATTGCAAGATAGAACCCTTCTAATATAAGTGTTAAACCTTTACCACCTGAGTCTACAACTCCTGCATCTTTAAGGTTTTTAAGTAAGTTAGGAGTATTTTCTAATGATACATTAGCTTCTCTAACTACTTTTCCTAAGAATTTTTCAATGTCATTTTCTCTTTTTGCTAATTTAACCGCATATTCAGCAGTTTCTCTTATAACTGTTAGTATAGTACCTTCTACTGGTTTGATAACAGCTTTGTAAGCAGTATCAGAACCGCCTTTTAAAGCTTTTGCTAAATCTGTAGTTGAAAGTTTGTCTTTACCTTCTACAGATTTTCCTATACCTCTGATTATCTGTGATAATATAACCCCTGAGTTACCTCTAGCACCCATTAAAGATCCTTTTGATAACGCCTTTGCTATCTTAGTTATATCATCTTCTCCTACTTTTTCTAATTCCTTCATTGCATAAGATATAGTAAGTGACATATTTGTACCAGTATCACCATCTGGAACTGGGAATACATTTAATTTATCTACTAAATCTTTACTATTCTGAAGATTATTAGCACCCGAAACAAACATTTCTCTGAATGCCTTGGCTTTTATATATTCGGTCATTTTTTTCCTCCTATTTTACTCTTATACCCTGTACATTTATATCTATTTTAGTTACTTTAACTCCGATTAATTTTTCGACTGTGTATTTTATCTTATCTATTATATTGTTAGCAACTGTAGATATATTTATTCCATACTGCATTATCACGAAAAGTTCTATTTCAACAGCATTATCTTCAGTTTCTTCTACTTTTACACCTTTTGTCGCATTTTCACCCTTTAAAAGTTCAACTATTCCTTTAGTTCTTGATGCAAGTCCAACTAGCCCATAACTTTCCATAGCTGCTCTATATGCAACCTGTGCTATTACATGCTTATCTATTTCTATACATCCGTATTCATTTGTTATTTTTGCGGTCATGGTTCTGAACCCCCTCTTAAAAGTTTTTTGCCAATTTAATTTTATCCTCGGCAATAAATACATAAAGTATCTATTTTCTAGTCGATATAAACAATATGATACTATAATCTGGTTATAATTTAAACCTATATAGCATATAATAATCTAACTTTAACAATAATATCAAGTCTTTTTATCAAATAAACTTTTTTATTTTTACAAATTAGAAAACTTTTTGTTTACATTATCAGCATTTATATATATAATTTTATATGATAAATAGATATTCTTCAATATCTTCAAAAGAAATATATTTTTTTCTTGCAAAACTTTGTTGTTTATGATATTATAAATATGTTTTTAGTCTTTAAATAGTTATTTATTTTTTAAGGAGGTGCACGGTAATGTCAAGAGTATGTAGCGTATGTGGTAAAGGTAAACATTCAGGAAACACAGTATCACACTCAAATAAACACAACAAAAGAACTTGGTCTGCAAACTTAAGAACTGTTAGAGTTGTAGAGAACGGAACTCCAAAAAGAGTTAAAGTTTGTACAAGATGCCTACGTTCTGGAAAAGTTGAAAGAGCTTAATTAAAATTTTGTTCGTGAGATCAAAGGTCTACCAAAAGGTAGACCTTTTTTTATTTGATTTAATACTCAAGAAAGGTAGGCTAAATACCCCATCTCTGCTCCAGGCTTCGGTCGTAGCTTTCATTGAAATTTCAATGTTGCTACGACCTGCAGATTGTTGCTGGATTTGGCACATTTCACCTCTCTTTCACATTATTTTTTCACATATTCCTTTCACTCAAAAATCTGTTAGCAATAATTTTGCAATAAGTTATTTTTTGTTTAAACTGTTATAAATTTACTCCCTTATATGAAGTCGTCTAAATTAAAATTTGTATGATAATAATTATATTTCAGTATTGAAGATTATAGACAAAAACGCGCTCGACAATCTGCAGAACTTTGCATCATTTTGAAAGCTTTGCTTGAAAAAGGCAAAGTTCGAAGCCTGGAGAGAAGTTTTGTCTATAATATTTAATACTGCGAGTAAATTTTGTAACATTAAATTTTGATTTAGCCACACTTTTATCAAGAAAGAAATTTATAGTAGATTAGATAAAAAAAATAGCTGCTGCAAATTATTGCAACAGCTACATTTTTTATTCATTTATTGTTACTGAATCTTCTCCGTCTATTTCTGATAGTTTTACAGATATAAATTCATTTTTAGATGTAGGTACATTTTTTCCTACATAGTCTGCTCTTATTGGTAATTCTCTATGACCTCTATCTACAAGCACAGCCAACTGTATGGCCTTAGGTCTACCATTATCTATAATATAGTCTAATGCAGCTCTTACGGTTCTCCCTGTATAAAGGACATCATCTATAAGTACTACAGTCTTTTTATCTATATCAAATGAAGTATTTTCATCGTGTAGAGTTCCTTCTACTCTTCTTTCGCTTATATCGTCTCTATATCTACTGATGTCTATTTCACCAACTGGTAGAGATGTACCTTCTATTTCTTCTATTTTTAGCTGTACTCTTTTAGCTAGCGGAATCCCCCTAGTTTTTACTCCAACAAGTACAAGGTCCTCTATACCTTTATTTTTTTCTATTATCTCGTGACTTATTCTAGTTATAGCCCTTGCCATAGCTTTTTCATCCATTAACTGAGCCTTTTCTATCATAACAAACTCTCCATTCTGAAAAATATTTACTTAATAATATATTCCTAATATTAATTATAGATATTTTCTAGTATTTTCTCAACTTTTCTAGAAGCTTCTGGAAATAATCTGGAAGCTCTGAATCAAATTCGACATATTCCTTTGTCGTTGGATGTATAAATCCTAATTTTTTAGCGTGAAGTGCCTGACCATTCAATTTTATTTTTGAATTTTTAGGCCCATACACTGGGTCTCCAACAAGAGGATGATTTATGGACATCGCATGAACTCTTATCTGATGAGTTCTTCCTGTCTCAAGTCTTGCTCTGACATGAGTATATCCATTAAATCTCTCAAGCACCTCAAAATGAGTTACCGCTCTTTTCCCATTTGGAACGATTGCCATCTTTAATCTATCCTTAGGATTTCTTCCTATAGGTCTATCAACTGTAATGTTGTCCTCCTTAAATACACCATGACAGATAAATTCATACTCCCTTGTTATAGAGTGATCCTTTAACTGTTCAGCTAAGCAATTGTGTGCGTTATTGTTCTTAGCTATCATAAGTATTCCAGATGTATCTTTGTCTATTCTGTGAACTATCCCAGGTCTAATTACTCCATTTATAGAAGAAAGATTGCCTTTACAGTGGTATAAAATAGCATTTACTAAAGTCCCCTCGTAATTTCCAGGTGCTGGATGTACAACCATGCCCTGAGGTTTGTTTACTATTATAATATCATCATCCTCATAAACAATCTCTATTGGAATATCCTGTGGCACAACCTCCAAAATCTTTGGCTTTGGAATCTCTATAACCACTTTATCTTCCTCTTTTACTAAGTACTTAGCCTTCTCAACTTTTCCATTTACAGTTACTTTTTTATCTTTTATTATCTTTTGTATATAACTCCTAGACATATCGACGAATTGGTCTGAAAGATAAACATCTAATCTATCTCCTTCTTCGTCTTCCTCTACTAAAAACTCTCTTATTTCTTCGCAGTTGTCATCAGATAAATTTTCTTTCTTTATATTATCTACCATTGTACCTCCTATTAACTCGCAGGTTTTTAATTTACTCCTTCATATCCGAATACTTCCATATATAGAAACAAAGTAATATTGTTCCACAAACTACGAGTATATCGGCAAAATTAAAAACATATTGCCAAATTATTCTAAAATCAAAATAATCTACAACAAATCCCAGTCTAAGTCTATCTATTAAATTTCCTATTGCCCCAGAAACAATCATTATAACAGATGCTTTTCCTATTATGTTTATTTTTTCTTTGTTTTTATGTAGCCAATAAAGTCCAATAACTGTTGCAAGCCCTGCAATTATTACAAATATAATTTGGTTATTTTGAAGCATTCCAAATGCTGCTCCTCTATTTTCTACATAAGTTAGATGAAATACACCATCTATCACAGGTACACTTCCCTTAGCTTTAAGTAAATTTAAAACAGCGTACTTTATAGCTTGATCTATACCTATCAAAATGGCTATTATTACTTCATATATCAAAAAACCACCCCTATTTTTAGATTTTTTACTTTCATACATAATTATACCTATTTTATTATATCATAACAGTAGTTTACTTATTATTTCTTTTTAATTTTTAATATTGATTTTTTTATAACATTTTCTTGATAATTTGTTGATATTATTTGTATTAAAGTGTATACTCTATTTGTAACTTGAAAATAACAGATTAACTTAAAAAATATATACTGTTAATCTTTAGTTCTACTTTCCCCAAAAGTAGGAATAACCTTACCCTTTTGATGAGCTTCGATGGCTCATTTTTTTTATGCATTTTTATATTTTATAGAAAATGCACTGTGAAGTTTTTAAATAAAAATAAAAGCAACTAGAATATATCTAGCAAAATTTACGATATATTTTGAGTTGCTTTTAACAATATTTTAATAATTTTCGTATCTATTTATAACATCATCTAAATAAATATTTATCGCTCTTACAGTATCATATGTCTTTCCATTATCTTTATCCTTTACAGATTCTACATAATAAGTATAATCATAAGCATCACAGAATATTTTAAATGTATAATTTCCCATTCTATCGTTAGTACTTATATAAACATAATATCCATTTTCAAATTCTTCACCCATGCTAAACTCACCCTCATACTGATAAACATCAGCAAATCTATATTCAGTATTTGGGAAAGAGCTATTTTTTAACCTTTCTACATATTCATCTAAAAATGATAGAGCCCCACTTGGTAAGTTTTTATTCACTTTATAATATCCTTTCGAATTATTTTCAAAGGTTCCATTTTCTGCATGTTTAGATGTTTCTTTGATAGGTTTTCTAGATTTATTGTATTCATATTCTTGTTTGTCTGAATTTTGATTGCTACCTTGATCACCCAAATATATTTCTGATGTCGATGTCAAAGTACTACCATAAGGCATGTTATGTTTCTTCCTATATTCTTCATTCATTCCATTGATATAGCTAGTCTTCTTCTCTCCATCTAAATCCATTCCGTTTACTTTCATATCCCCAAACTCAACACCATCTACAAATCCACCAACAAATTTAAGATTTATCCTATTATCCTTTGTTTTATAATTTGTAACTACTCGCATTCCATCTAGCCCTGTCTTCCATATACCAAAATCTTTTCCATATAAATCATTTAGCATATCCTCTATGCTTATTCCTCTATATACAAAATTCTTAACTTTATATGTACAGAATTTATTAAATGCAAAAAATATAATTGCAACACTTACAAATACATATAAAATAGTCTTTAATCTCTCTTCTGTTCTTCTTTTCAACTTGGTACCTCCTTAAAATTATTTTTATTTATAGTAATAAGGTCTATACATTTCATAATCTATACTGTCTTGAGTATTAAAATAATGCCCTACATTATTTGCATAAAGATTTACCAAATTATCTAAAAATGCGTTTTTACTTTCCTCACTTAGCACTTCTCCATCTATCCTAACACTTTCTACATATGGGTCTTCAAATATTCCACCTGCTATAGTTATAGATACAAAAGGTCCATAATATAGCTCAGATTTTAAAGATATTCCCTCTAGCCTACCTTCCCATATAGGATTCCAATTATCGTCTTCTCCATAAAAATTCATCAAAAGATTATTTATCTCTACACCGTCGTATTTAGAGTCTTTAACATAGTCAGCTGCTAACGTACATCCTCCCTTTACGATAACCCCCAATAAAATGAATACTATTAAAGTAGTCGCAAAAACTCTCAAAAATTTGAATCTCCTCAAATAAATCACTCCCATACAAATTTGTATTTATTATATTAATTAAAATTATATATTTTTTTATTTTTATTTTCAATCTATTATAAACTTTAATTAAGAAATATATTAGATATTATATTTTTTATACAAAAATAAGGACTTGATTCGATTGAAAATTTTTAATCGAAAACAAGTCCTATTTTTCAACATTAAAATATTAAATTTACAAGCTTATTAATATTTTCTTTCTAAGAAACCAACTTTTTTATATACTTTTCTAAGAGTTTT
>Snoopy_p2__coassemble_1090_pt1 | contig 15611 bp, 16 predicted proteins | sample Snoopy_p2__metabat2_high_PE_021 | metagenome-assembled genome bin Snoopy_p2 | reverse complement strand
GTTTTATCTTATGTTTTAGTAAACGTAATATACAACATAATAGCTAAAAAAGAAGATAGAAAGAAAATATCAGCAGTAATAATAGTACTAGCTATATTATTCGCACTTAAGCTTATATTTATGTAATAATATTTAATAAGATAATCAGGACGAGATAAAATCTCGTCCTTTTTTAATTACAAGTAAGCAAGATGTTATTGTGTTTAGATTATAAATTAAAATATTAAAAGTTCATTTGTGATTATTAGATGAATTTTTGATTACTTTTAGATTTTCTTTAGAAAAATAAAATATAATAATAGTAGTAGAAATAATAAAATTGAATAAAATGTTTTCAAAAGCATTTTAAAAATGTATACTAATATATTGTGGGACTAAATAAAGGGGACTAAAGGTTATGAGAAAATTAACAAGCAAAGAAAAGAAGATAGCGCAGTACGGATTTCTTCTTTTCCTAATTGGATTTACATTTTATATAATATCTACAACGGTTGATTATAGAAGGATACCTGATGTAATTAATTTTGTAGATAAGAAATTCTTATTTATGGGAATGGGATTAGTTTTAATTTATATAGTGTTAGAAACACTTGTTTTCCAATTTATTATAAATTCAGTAGAAAAAGATAAAAAGAAGAGGACTATAGGTCTCCAAATGGGAACAATGGGACTTTATTATAATCTAGTAACACCTTTTGCATCTGGAAGCCAACCTATGCAGATATATGTTATGAATAGATATGGAATAGGGCTTAGTAAAGCAGTTGCAATAGTTACAAATAAAACGGTATTATTCCAGACAGTTGTTACAATAATATGTGGTGTTATAATATATCTAAATAGAGGAATGATTGTATCAGATCACAGACATATAATAATGTTATTGGCAGTAGGTATGATTATGAATCTAGTAACTATACTGGGTGGAATTATGATAGTTTTAAGTCCTAAGTTTATGAAAAAATTTGCAGACATAGTAATAAATGGACTTGGAAGATTTAGATTATTTAAGTTTTTAAGAGGAAAAAATGAAAGATGTTATAATTACATTGATGACTTTAATAAGTCTATATTAATGTATATAACAGACATTAAATCATTGATGATTACGTTGATTTTAACGTTTTTACAACTTTTTGTGTATTTTAGTATAGTATTTTGCATATACAAGGCATCAAAGCTAGCAGGGGCGAGTTTTTATCTGCTATTTTCACTACAGGTACTACTATATATGGCAATATCTCCTATCCCTACTCCGGGAAATGTAGGAGCTAATGAGCTTACATTCTTTGGTATTTTTAGAGGAGTATTTCCAAGAAAATACATAGGATATGCTGTTATAATGTATAGTTTTTTAGTATACTATTTTATATTATTAGTATGTGGAGTGTGCACTTGGATTTCGCATTATTATATGAATAAGCTTGAAAGTAAAGGAGAGCTTGAAAAAATTAGCAGAGAAGAAGATACTTATCCTAGATAGAAAAATAAAATATGATAAAATTTAGAGGTTATTTTTGGAGGAAATAAAATGGAAGGAAAAATATCAAAGGCGATAGGAATATCTGAAAAAGGAATTGAGCTTGTGGATAAAATTTCAAAAATGGACATAAGCCATACATTTATAGAGAGAATAGATAAAAACAAGGATGTAGACAAAGATTTTGTAAGAAAGCTTCTTGATGAAATAGAGATACTTTATCTTGTATTTGACTCTACAGATAAGAGAGCTGTTGAGATAGTTAAGGCTATAGGATTTATGGCTGCAGAAAGAAAAACTCTTTGTATAGGATTCGATTTTTCAACAGATAAACCAATGAATATAGAAGAAATAGATAGATATATACAGGTTGAAGAAGAAAAATTATCTGAGGTAGCAGATCTTATGGATATGATGGCTGAGTCTATAACAGAAGAGCCAATACTTAATCTAGATATAACTGATTTAAGAGATATAATGATAACAGATAAAGATATAAAATACATCTGTACTCAGATTGAATACGGCACAGAATCAAGAGCTGCAGTAGAAAAAATAATGGAAGATATTGAAAGTACAGGAGACGAGTTTATATCTAAGAAATGTATAATGATACTTGAGGGCGATGAAAGAGTTACTTTTGAGTATATTTCTGAGTTAATGTTAGAATTTGAAGAGAGATGTACAGGAGATAAAAGCTCTGTAATATTTGCAAACTTAGTTAAACCAGAAGCAAAACAGGTTAAAGTTTGTGTTTTATTCAATTAAAAGATGGATATTATTGTAATTAATTTAAGCATTCTTTACTAAATTTTATTATTATTAAATTAATATAAATTAGATTGTAAAGCAGTTACTAAAGTTAGTAGCTGCTTTTTTGTTAACTTAATTTGTTGACTGAAACAGAAATATAAGATATTATATAAGGGATTGTGTTGATTAGAATTATTTAAAGTTGAAACGAAAATAATAAATTTATCAAATATAAAAATAAAAGAGAAAGGGAGATTAAATTTATGCTACAGGTAACGAATGTCGGACTTAGATTTGGCGATAAAGAATTATACAAAGATGTAAACCTTAAGTTTACAAAAGGAAACTGCTACGGAATAATAGGAGCAAATGGAGCTGGTAAATCTACATTTTTAAAGATATTATCAGGAGAAATAGAGCCTAATACAGGTAGTGTTTCAATAACAGAAAAAGAAAGAATGTCAGTACTTAAACAGGACCACTTCGAATACGAAGAAGAAGAAGTACTAAACGTTGTAATAAGAGGTCATGAAAGACTTTGGAATATAATGCAGGAAAAAGATGCTTTATACATGAAAGAAGACTTCACAGAAGAAGATGGTATAAAAGCAGCAGATCTTGAAGCAGAATTTGCAGAGTTAAATGGATGGGATGCTGAAACTAATGCAGAAAAAATCCTTATGGGACTTAGCATAGAAAAAGATATGCACCACAAACTAATGAAAGAGCTTACAGGTGCTGAAAAGGTTAAGGTTCTTCTTGCTCAGGCATTATTTGGTGAGCCAGAAATACTATTACTTGACGAGCCTACCAACCACCTTGATTTCCAGTCAATAAGCTGGTTAAACAACTTCATAATGGATTTAGAAAACTCTATAGTAATAGTTGTATCACACGATAGACATTTCCTAAACCAGATATGTACAAACATAGTAGACGTAGACTTCGGTAAAATACAGATGTACGTTGGTAACTACGACTTCTGGTATGAATCAAGTCAGTTAGCATTACAGCTACAGAAAGACCAGAACAAAAAAATGGAAGAAAAAATAGCTCAGCTAAAAGAGTTCATAGCAAGATTCAGCTCAAATGCTTCTAAAGCTAAACAGGCTACTTCAAGAAAGAAACAGTTAGATAAATTACAGGTTGAAGACATAAAACCTTCAAGCAGAAGATACCCATACGTTGGATTTACTCCAGCTAGAGAAATAGGTAATGAAGTACTTGAAGTTCACAACCTAACAAAAACTATAGATGGTGTAAAAGTTCTTGATGATGTATCATTCAGACTTGAAAACGACGAAAAAATAGTATTTATGGGTGATGAAATAGCTACTACTACATTATTCAACATAATAATGGGAGAAATGGAGCCAGACAGCGGTTCATACAAATGGGGAGTAACTACTACTCAGGATTATCTTCCTAAAAACCACAATAAATTCTTCGATGGATGTGAATATTCATTAGTTGACTGGTTAAGACAGTTCTCAGAAGAAAAAAGTGAAAGTTTCGTAAGAGGATTCTTAGGAAGAATGTTATTCTCAGGAGATGAAGCTTTAAAAGAAGCTAAAGTATTATCAGGGGGAGAAAAAGTTAGATGTATGTTCTCTAAAATGATGCTTTCTAACGCTAACGTACTTGTTTTAGATGATCCAACTAACCACCTTGACCTAGAATCTATAACATCTGTCAACCAGGGACTTGAAAAATTCCCAGGAGTAATACTATTTACTTCTCATGACCACCAGATGATAGAAACTTTAGCAAACAGAATAATAGAAATAACTCCTGGTGGAATAATGGATAGAAAAATGGAATTTGATGAATATATAGAAAATAAAGAAATACAGGCTAAATTAAAAGAAATGTATGGAGAAGCTAAATAAGTAGTATATATTTAATAAATTTGAATTAAATAAAATAAACAATGATGTGTTAAAGTAATGATTTAATGTTAAAAAAACGATTTTATGTTATACTAGTAATGTCAGTTGTATTTTCAAAATGAAAATATTTAACTAAATTCCAATTATAAACCGGAATACAGACAAGGTTAATTTAAGTGAAGTAGTTCACGGGCAAAATTTTAAATGGAAAAGGGGTAGTTAACATGGCCAAAATCGTTATCAAAAACGAAATCTTAGAAATGATGCTTTACATTTGGGATTCAGTGCATCAGAAAGAAAAAATAGCGGATTCATTCTTCTTAGAAATAGCAGACAATCCAAATATGAAATATTTATACGATGAAGAATTCACAGCTGAATCTGTAAGAAAAGTGCTTTCTGCAATATCAAACAGAGAATTATTAAACAAACCTACTAAAAAAGAAAGTAGATTCTGGAGTAAAAATATGTGGATGCTTGAAGATTTAGGATTCACAAATATGATGGTAGAACCAGTTAAACAGCTTAACTTAACTGACTTAGAAGATAAGCTACCTAAAGATGAATATGAAGTAGTATTTATACCAGGACATATGGACGAATGTTATATAGATGGCAATAAATTAGTAATAAACTTCTTCAATATAGTAATAGACTTCTTTGGTGATGGACCAGCTACAATAGCTGACAAACCAATAAAAGAATACATAGAAGAAAAACTTCTTAGCATGTAATTAAATACAATATGTATTAAATATAAGAGTATAATACCTATTTGTGTAAAAGAGTTAATCTTTTTATGCAGATAGGTATTTTTTATTGTGGATTATTTTGGATAAAAGTATATAATTATATTTAAAGAGAGGAGAGAGTACTATGGGATTAAGTTTTAGAAAAACAATAAATTTAGGAAAACATGTTAAGGTAAATATAGGAAAAAAAGGAGTAAGTACTTCAGTAAAAGTTGGTAATGTTACTTACAATACAAAAAGGGGTATCTCTGCAAATTTAGGTAATGGATTTACATATAGAGTAAGTAAAAAATCAAAGAAAAAATAGTTTGTAAATATAATTTTTTATAAGTGGAGGTTTTAAAATGGAAACAGTAGAATTTCAAAATTTAAGCGAAAAAGATCAGGTGTTAGAGATTATACATACAATAAATTCTAATGATATGGTTAATGTTCTAACATATAATACACTAACAGGTATTTCTATGTCTATATTAGAATTTATAGCTACAGAAAATGATACAATAATGAATGCTATACTTCAAGATGATAGAGTAGCTACAATAGATTATTCAAAAGTAGAAGGATTTTCTATGGATGAGGAAACTGTATTATTAGCAGAAAGAGATAATATAGTTATTTTTACTAACAAAGCAGAATTAAATTCAACTGATATTCAGAGTATATTGAATGAAATAGCAGAGTAATATAAAAATACTCCAGTTAGAAAAAGTTTTATATTAAGTATTATAGATGAAAATATGATTTTTAAAATACTATCTATAGTTATCTATAGCATGATAGATTTTAACAATTGGACTATTATAAATTATGAGTGTATTATTAAATTAACAAGTAAAAAGTATGTTCATAATAGTCCTCGTAACTCCACATTATGGGGATTGAGTATGATTATAATAGTTCTAATTTTTCTGGCAGTCTTGGTACTGCTTATTTTTTTACCTTTTTTTGGTGTTGAAATATTTTTGGAGTGTAGATAAAAAGTATAAAATAATAAAACTTCTGATATTTTTCCGACATAGATTACAACTTAATGCTTGATTAAAATATATTTGGGTACTAAAATAATTTTAGCTTTTAATGATTAAAGATAAAAATATCGGGTATAATAATCAACATAAAGAAAACATAAATAAAAACTTATAATAAAGGTTTTTAAAACTTAGGAGGAAAAATTATGACAATGATAGAAAAATTCAAACCAAAAGCAAGTAAAAGAACATTATTCTTCATAGCTGGAGCAGTTTGGGCTATAGCAGGATTTAATATATTAAAAATAGCAGCAGAGGAATTTGCTGTAATGAGTAGCTTAAAAGAGATAGCTATAATACTTGGGCTTATAGGATTTACAATATTCTTCTCAAAAGTATTCTACAAAATGTTCAACAAACATTCTAAAAGAATAGTTAATATGGAAAATGAAGAACCTTGTTTATTCGCATTCTTTGATAAAAAAGGATATATGATAATGGCATTTATGATGACTATGGGTATATCATTAAGAGCTTTCAACCTTATAAGTGGAGTACCACTAGTTGTAATATACCTTGCAATAGGTCTTTCACTTTCAGTATCAGCAGTATCATTCTTACTTGCTGGAATAAACTATGAAAAAACAGTTGAAAAACATTTAGTTGCATAAAATATAAAAATAAATAAAATTAGGACAAGATAAACAATCAATTTGTATATATATCAAATATGATTAAAATCTTGTCCTTTTTTTATTCATTAGTCCTCAAAAAACTCTAGGAAATTATATAAAATTTTTGCAGTTATACCCCAAATAACATAATCCTTATATTTATAGAAAAGAATCTGAGATTTTCCATTTTCAAATTTATAATTCTTATTACCAGGGATCAAGTCAAAAGGAAGGTCTTGATCTGGTACAACCTGAACAGTATTGAAATATTTTTTAGGCTGATTTTCTAAAAGATAACTTAGAGGTACCATAAAAACATGGTCCACTTCATCCTTGTTTAAACTTATGTGGTCTATATTGTCCAAATAGCCAACAAATGGATGAATTATATATTTTACAGGTGTTACAAGTAAATCTAATTCTGATATTATTTTAATATCTTCAGGATAAGAGCCTATTTCTTCCTGAGTTTCTCGTATAGCAGCTTCCATAGGTGTTTCACCTTCTTCTATTCCTCCTCCTGGAAAAGATATTTCAGAAGGCCGGTGTTTAAGACTACTTGCTCTAACTTCAAATAGTATATGAATCTCTCCGTCTTTTCTTACTAAAGGAATAAAAACAGCAGATCTACGCATAGAGTTAGCTCCATTTATATAAGGCTTGTGATTTGTAAGTCTATCTAAAACTTTCTGTTTATTAAACATTTCAACGCTCCTTTTAATGAAGTTATATACTTTTTATTATAGAATAAATTATATTAAAACTAAAGTAAATTTATCAAATTATAAAAATATATCTGATGTGTTTATACAGAGTTTATAAGGGGTAAAAATATTTTGTAATCTTTTACATTTATACCATCGATTACTTTAAAAAATAAATCTTAATTTAGTATAAAGAATATTTGATTAAAAAAAAGAGCGATAGTATACCTATAATAGGTAGACAATATAAATTGAAAGGAATGATAATTATGGTAATAGCTGACGTAGCAGTAATGCCTCTACGCCCTTATGCAAACGAAGATCAGATGTATAAAATAGTGGATGCATGCATAGAGTTAGTAGAAAAAAGTGGATTAAAATATGAAATAGGTGCAATGAGTACTACATTCGAAGGGGAATTCGATGAAGTATTCGAGCTTATCAAAAAAATGCACAAATTACCTTTTGAATTAAATTGTGAAAGAGTAATAACTGTAGCTAGAGTAGATGAAAAGGCTGGAGGTTTAACTATTGAGGACAAACTTAGAAACCACAGATAGTATAAAAAAAGCCTCTTATCCAATTATTACTTTTTTAGTTATAATAGCTGTTTGGCAGTTTGCTGTGGTAAAGTTTGATATACCTCAGTATTTACTACCAGCACCGACAGATATAATAGAAGTTTTCTTTACAGATTACGAAAATTTAATGAAACATAGTGTTATTACTATATTTGAGTCTATATCTGGATTCATGTTGGCTGTGTTAATAGCACTTTTAATGGGGATACTTATGGATTTTGTAGATATTATTAGAAAGTGTCTATATCCATTGATGCTTATAACACAGATGATACCTACAATAACAATAGCGCCACTTCTTGTAATTTGGTTTGGATTTGGAATACTTCCAAAGACTTTAATGGTAATACTTACTTGTTTCTTCCCTATACTGGTTAGTTTTGTAGATGGTTTGGAGAATGTGGATAAGGACTATTTAAACCTATTCAAAACGATGAATGCTAGCAAATTAGATACATTTATACATTTGAAATTTCCAATGTCTATAGAAAAACTTTTCTCTGGACTTAAAATTTCTGCAACATACGCTGTTATGGCTGCAACTGTAGCTGAATGGCTTGGTGGAACTGTTGGACTTGGTGTGTATATGGTTAGATCTAAAAAGGCTTATGCATTAGATAAGGTATTTGCATCTACAATACTTATAGTAATATTTAGTTTAATATTTGTTGGAGTAGTGCAAATTATAAGAAAAAAAGTTTTAAAAAATAGGAATGTTTAAGGAGAAAATTTATGAAAATAAAAAAATATATATCGATAGCTCTTGCTGGAGCCCTGATGCTTACAACTCTTTCGGGATGCTCTAAAAAAGAAGAAAAATCAGCAAATAAAGGAGAAAAAGTAACTGTAGTATTAGACTGGACTCCAAATACTAATCACACAGGACTTTATACTGCTTTAGAAAATGGATACTACAAAGATCAGGGACTAGATGTTGAAATAGTTCAGCCACCTGAAGGAGGAGCAGCGAGTCTAGTTGCATCAGGAAAAGCAGACTTTGGTATATCATATCAGGAAGAAGTTACATACGCTAAAACTTCTGATGATCCGCTTCCAATAAAAGCAATAGCAGCTGTAATTCAGCACAATTCATCAGGATTTGCATCACCAAAAGATAAAAATATAAAAACACCAAAAGATTTTGAAGGAAAAATCTATGGAGGATGGGGTTCTGAATCAGAAACAGCGGCTATAAAAGCAGTTATGGAAAAAACTGGAGCAGATTTTGATAAAGTTACAATAGCTGATATAGGACAGGACGACTTCTTTACAGCTACAACTAATAGCGTTGATTTCGCTTGGATATATGAAGGATGGGATGTTGTTCAGGCTAAATTAAAGAACTTTGATTTAAACTTTATACCACTTAATCAGTTCGATAAGAGATTAGACTATTACACTCCAGTAATAATATCTAATGAAACTTTATTAAATGATAATCCAGAACTTGCTAAGAAATTTATGAAAGCTACTACAGAAGGATATCAGTTCGCTATAGATAATCCAGAAGAAGCAGCTAAGATATTAGTTAAACATGCTCCAGAAATAGATGAAGAATTAGCTATAGAAAGCCAGAAATTCTTAGCATCAAAATATAAAGATGATGCACCTAGATGGGGAGAAATGAAGGATGAAGTTTGGAATAATTATACAGCATTCTTAAAAGAATACGGTTTAATAAATAAAGACTTAAAACCAGAAGATGCTTATACAAACGAATTCCTACCTCAGTAGAGAATAAAATCTTAATAGATAATAAAGAAATCGAGAGAATATGAGTAGAGAAGATAATAAAATTAATGATTTAGAGTCTAAGGATGTATTAGAGTTTGATAGTAGTTTGGATTCTGATAATAGATTAGATTCTAAGATAAGAATTGAAAATATTAGCAAATCATTTGATGGAGATAAGATAATTGATAATATTTCTATTGATGTTAGAGAAGGAGAGCTTGTATCAATACTAGGTCCAAGTGGATGTGGTAAGAGTACAATTTTCAATATGATAGCAGGCCTTTTGAAGCAGGACAGTGGTACAGTTGATGTAAATGGAAAGCTTAGCTATATGTATCAGAAAGACCTTCTTCTTCCATACAAGACAATAATAGACAATGTTTCGCTTCCACTTGTTCTTAGAAAAGAAAAGAAATCTAAGGCTCGAGAAGAAGTCAGACAGTATTTTAAGGTGTTTGGGCTTGATGGTTATGAGGACAAGTATCCTAAGGAGCTTTCTGGTGGTATGAGACAGAGGGCGAATTTTATGAGAACTTATGTTAATTCAAATGATATTATGTTGCTAGATGAACCATTTGGAGCATTAGATTCGATTACAAAGTCTTCTATGCAGAAATGGCTTTTGGATATTAGGAAGAAGGTGACGTCAACTATTTTGTTGATTACACACGATATTGAAGAGGCGATTTTGCTTTCTGATAGGATTTACGTTATTTCTAATAAGCCATCGAGTGTTAGTATGGAGATTGTTGTGGATCGAGACAGGATAGGGGATGTCGAGTATTCGTTCAAGTTGAAGAAAGATATTCTGGATGTTTTACATATTTAAATTAATTGGCTGTTACAAATTTTGTAGCAGCCTTTTATATTTTAAGTTTTTAAATAAGTTTTTAAAGAAAATTTAAATGAGTTTTTACAAATATAAAAAATAAAATTAAAAATTGTATCAATTCAAAATTTATAATATAATTTTAGATGCACATACTTTAAAATTGGGAAAGAGGGAATTGGTTTATGGCTATTTGTTGTAGTGATTTGTTTAAACTTAAAAATTTTGCAAAGGCCAAATTATTAGCTGGAGAAAATGGATTAAATCGTGAAGTTTCTTGGCCTTATGTAAGAACGACAGAGTCTATTTCACAATGGCTTTATGGAGGAGAGTTAATATTTGTTATTTATACAGATATAAGACGAGATGATAATAGCTTTTTATCACTAATAGAAGAGTGTATTCACAAAAAGCTTTCTGGAATAGTAATTTTAATTGATGATAAAGATATAGAGAGTATACCTAAGAATGTAATAGATAAAGCAAATAAAGAGGATTTTCCTGTTATTTTAATGCCTTGGAACATTAAATTAATAGATATTACACAAGAAATATTATTTAAAATAGAGCAGGAAAGAGAAGAAAAAAAGAATGCAAAGCGTTTTTTAGAATCAATTATTTTTTCTCAAGATAATTCACAGGAAAATATAAATGATTTGGCAGAATTTTATGATATAAAATTAAGAGACTATCACTATGTATGTGTGTTTAAAATGCAAAAATTATCAAATGTTTACTATGATTTAGAACAAATTAACAAGTATATAATTCATTCATTAGAGGAAGCACTACCTAAAGAAAATCAAACTTTAATTCCTATGGAATATGCAAATAATTTAATGTTTTTAGTATTTACTAATGATTATTATGAAGGTGAGAAATCAATAGAAGCAGTAGAAGCAGTTTTTAATATTGTAAGTTCTAAATATACAGAAATCGAAAGTAGATTAAGCTTTAGCCGTATAAGACAGTCAAATTCTGAGATAAAAATAAGTTATAAAGAGGCGATTAAAGCATTATCTATGATTGATATATATAATAAGAATTTGAAAATTATTAAGTACAAGGATTTAGGGATTATTAGGTGGTTAGTGGAGCTTTCTAATCTTAAAGAAATTCAACGATATTGTTATGAAAATCTAGGCCCTATTCTAGAATACGATAAGAGTCATGGAATGGATTTAATGGGAACTTTAAAATGCTATTTCCAAAATAATAGACATTTGGTAAAGACTTCTCAAGAGCTTTTTATACACAGGAATACATTAATTTATAGACTATCAATAATTAAGGAGCTTTTAAATATAGATTTAGACGATGCAATGATAGATTTAGAGCTTTTTAACAGTATATTAATTTATGAATTTATTAATCTTAAAGATAAAAAAACTATAATAAAGCATAAAAACAAGAAAAACCTATGATAAAACATAGGTTTTTTATTGTATGTAGGAAACCCCAGCTATACTGTGGTCATTTTCTTGATTTATATTGAGTTTTATTATATTTATTTTTATTATCTAGTTAATAAAATTTATTTAAATGCTTCTTCAACTATTTTTACAATATTTGGAACAACATCATCTACAATTATTTTTCCTCTTTCAGCAGAAGATGATTTAGCTGATGCAAGGATTCCAGTTTCTGGAACGATATTTTTTTCTATAGGATACTTGAAGTAAGTTGCCGGAGTTGCATTTTCTGTATCTATGATTTTATCTTCTCTAACAAGCTCTGGAGCAAAATACATCATTAGAGAAGTTTCTGTAACAGCAGCGTGTTCTAATGCCCATCCAGGGAAAGGAACTTCATCGAATACTTTATCTATTACATCAGGTGACATTGGGTCCTACCAATTTGTAAGAAGTAGTTGTACTTTATCTCCATATTTTGCAGAACATAAATCCATAGCCTCTACAATAAAGGCTTCATTTTCAAAATGGGCGCTTAATATAAATATCTTTGTAAATCCATCACGAACAAATTCATCAACTATATCCATTACTAAAGCCTGTAGTGTAGCTCCGTTTAAATCAATAGTTCCTGGGAATAAAGGACCTCCACCACTTAAAGGTTTTGATTTATAACCGTATGAAAGAGTTGGAGCAACTACACCATCAATTTTTTCAGCTACTCTATAGGCGAATTCTTCTGCTAAAACAGAATCCACACAAGTAGGTAGATGTGGTCCATGTTGTTCTGTAGCACCTATTGGTAATATAATTACATTATCTTTTTTATTTGCAAATTCCTGCCATGTCATATTTTTCATTTTATACTTTTCGTACATAATAATAGCCCCATTTTGTTATTAAAACATTTTTATTAAGATTTTTTATACTTTTTATACAGTGAATACTTTTATTTTCTATAAATTTTATATCAATATAAGTATATACCTTATAAACATCAAATTACAATGTGCAAAAGATACAAATAAAGACTAAAAAATATGTTATTTATGTGCACAGTTATATTAAAAAATTATTGTATGATTAGTACAATGACGAGTGTATATTTTAATGTTAGACTTTGGATGTAGCTAACTAAGAAAACATAAAAAATAAACACTATAAAAGAATAGAAGGGAGAGTATTAATTTGAAGGTTAAATTATTTAAAAATGCTAGATTAAAAGGAAGAGAAGACCTAGTAGACTTATTTGTTGAAGATGGAAAATATAAAGAAATAGGTGCAAATCTTTCAGAAAAATATAAAGATGTAGAAATTTACGATTTAAAAGGAAATTTAGTTGTTCCACCTTATGTAGACCCACATATTCACCTAGATTATGTATATACAGCACGTATGGACGGAGCAACTAATGGAACAGGAACTTTATTTGAAGGAATTCAAAGATGGTCTGAAACAAAATCAAAAATGACAAAGGAAGAAATAAAAGAAAGAGCAAGAATTGCTTTAAAAAAAGAAATATTATACGGAACTCAATACCTTAGAACTCATGTAGATGTAACAGATCCAAACCTTACTTGTCTAAAAGCAATAATGAAGTTAAAAGAAGAGGTAAAGGATTTAGTTGATATACAGATTATAGCATTTCCTCAGGAGGGAATGTACTCATTTAAAGATGGAGATAAATTAGTAGAAGAAGCTTTAAAAATGGGTGCAGATGTAGTAGGAGCTATACCTCATTTTGAATTTACAAGAGAAATGGGAGAAAAATCTGTAAAGAAAACTGTAGAGCTTGCAATGAAATACAATAAATTAATCGATGTTCACTGCGATGAAACAGATGACGAACAGTCAAGATTCCTTGAATTATTAGCTGCTGAGTCATATATGAATGGAATAGGAGAGCTTACAACAGCAAGTCATGCCTGTGCTATGGGTTCATACAATAATGCATATACTTTTAAATTATTTAAACTTTTAGCATTATCAGGTATAAATATAATATCATGCCCGACAGAGAATATTCATTTACAGGGAAGATATGATACATATCCAAAAAGAAGAGGCCTTACAAGGGTTAAAGAATTAAATGATGCTGGAATTAATGTATGTTTTGCACAAGATTCTATTTCAGATCCTTGGTATCCGCTTGGTAATGGGAATTTAATGAATATTTTAGATGCAGGTATTCATATTTGCCAGATGATGTCATTTGAAGAAATTAAAAATGCATTAGATTTAATTACAGTAAATGGAGCTAAAACTCTTCATATACAGGATAAATATGGTATAGAAGTAGGTAAGGATGCTAACTTTGTAGTGTTAAATGCAAAGGATGAGTTTAGCGCGATATTAGAAAGAGTTGGAGTTAATTGCTCTGTTAGAAAAGGTGAATTCTTATTTAAGAGAGAGCCAGAAGTAATTGATACAAATATTTCATTATTAAAATAAATATTTAGAGAGCTGATTTCTGTTTTGAACAGGAGTCAGCTTTTTTATTTTGGGAAAATATAGATTTTAAATATAAATGTAAATAGTGATTTATTATATATAGATATTTTGAATTTAAGTTGATTGATCGCGAATGATTAAAATGATACAATAAAGTTAATAATCAAAAGGAGAAAAATCATGCTTAAAAATGGTATCTATGAACAAATAATAAATAAAGAAATAAATCAAGAGCTAATAGACAAAAATATAGAAAAACACATAGAAAAAGAAACTGTAGACTATGCAGAATCATCAAAAGTATTCGCAAAATACGTATCTGAAATAGTAGAAAAAGGATTAGATATTGTAAAAGAAGAGGAAGAAAAAGCTACAAAAGGTAAAAAAGACGAAAAAGAGAAAAATGCTCGATTAAAGCAAATATCTTTAATAAATAAAATAGTGAATATAATAAAAGAAGAAACTAATGATGAAGATTACGAAAAAATGTCTGTAACCGATGACGGAGAGCAGTTACTTGCACTTTACGACAAGAAAAATACAATACTTTCACTAGATGGCAACAAGAAAATAACTAGGCCAGAAACTTCAATTGCTCAAAGTAGCTTATTTACAGGAGCAGTTCATGAGCCACAGATGTTTACTGAGCTTAAAAAAGAAATAGCATCTAGTGATAGGATAGATATGCTTGTATCTTTTATAAGATGGAGTGGATTGAGGTTAATAATTGAAGATTTAAGAAACTTCACTGATAGAGGTGTAGAGCTTAGAATCATAACAACTTCATACATGGGAGCAACTGATATTAAAGCTATTGAAGAGCTTAGAAAACTTAAAAATACTAAAATAAAGATAAGCTATGATACAAAGAGGACTAGACTTCATGCAAAGACCTATGTATTTTACAGAAATACAGGATTTACAACTGCCTATGTAGGATCATCAAACATATCAAATGCTGCATTATCAAGCGGATTAGAGTGGAATGTTAAGGTAACTCAAAAGGATTTACCTGAAACAATATCAAAAATAGAGGCTACTTTTGAAAGTTATTGGAACTCTAGTGAATTTGAATACTATAAAGAGGACCAAAAGGAAAAGTTATCAAGAGCTTTAAAAGCTGAGAAGTATTATGAATCTAATAATGAAGATATGTATACTATGGATATTGCACCATACTCATATCAGCAAGAAATTTTGGATAAACTTGATGCAGAGAGAAAAGTTAGAGGACATTACAAAAACTTGGTGGTTGCAGCTACAGGTACTGGAAAAACTGTAATATCTGCACTAGACTATAAAAGGTTTAGAAAAGAGAATCCAGATAAACCTTGTAGGCTTCTATTTGTAGCACATAGAGAAGAAATTTTAAAACAGAGTA
>Snoopy_p2__coassemble_991_pt1 | contig 16870 bp, 15 predicted proteins | sample Snoopy_p2__metabat2_high_PE_021 | metagenome-assembled genome bin Snoopy_p2 | reverse complement strand
CTATTAGACGGGGTAGAGTCAATTTAAAAGAAGGATACTGCTCAGTTGATAATGGAGAAGTGTTCATGAAGCAGGTTCATATAAGTCCATACGAACAGGGAAATATCTTCAATGTCGATCCTCTTAGAGTTAGAAAACTTCTTCTTCATAAGCACGAGATAAGAAAACTTATCGGTGCAACTACTGTTAAAGGATATTCTTTAGTTCCTTTAAGTATGTATTTAAAAAATGGTAGAGTTAAAGTTGAGATAGCTCTAGCAAAAGGTAAAAAATTATACGATAAACGTCAGGATCTTGCTAAGAAAGATGCTAAGAGACGAATAGAAAGAGAAATGACAGGTAAATATTAATTATTTGTGTTTTTTATGATTAGTGGTATAATATACTTAATTATAGTATGTTAATACTTAATATAAATAAAAGCTTTTTGCTTTTCAAAATTAATTAGAGTTTGTGTTTGACACATAGTTCCTTTATAGAAGTTTTAATACTTCTTAATAATAAGGGGATGTAAAGGTTTCGACGGGGGTTTAGCACCTGAGGCTGCGTGTCGTGTTACTCTGGGTCACGTAAAAACTGGGGAATTTAAAATAAACGCAAACGATAATTACGCATTAGCTGCCTAATTGCAGCTTGTCCCTCTTAGCCCTCCTGCCGGTTAAGACTGGACATCATCTATGCAGGGAACTACTTTTTAGGGTGCCGCGACTAAAAGTGGACTTATTGTGGCTGGTTGATGGTATCGCCTGTTGCTCGGCTATACTTGATACGAGATAAATAAAGAGACAACTACACACGTAGATGCAGCGGGGAAAGAGCTTTCGGACAGGGGTTCGACTCCCCTCATCTCCACCAATTAAAAATGTGGAAACATTAGAAATACTGATCTTTTTAGGTCAGTATTTTTTTTATGGAAAAAATTACAGAATAAAAAACTACCACCTTTTGAAAATAAAAAACTAAAAATAAATATCAAGAACAGGGCAAACCAAAACATGAAAAAAATAACTCTAAAAACACTTAATAATCTAAAGTCTACATAGTAAAAAGTAATAATAAATACAATTAAAATAAACAAAAATTGTGCATAATATAACAAAAAGTACACACTATTAGAATTTCAAAAAAATATCAATACCAATAAACTAAAATTATCGATGATAAATTAGAAAAACGATAATAATGCTTAATGTATAAAAGAATACGATAGAAAATAGTAAAAAGTGAAAAAATAAGTGAAAATAAAATATATGATGAAAAAAAAGTTTCGGAAAATACGTTGAAAAGCTTTACACTAAATGCTAAATGTGTTATATTATAGACAAAGAAACAGGCCTGTATAAAAAAATTCAAGGAGGAACTATTATGTCAGTTTTTGAAATGCCAAAATATAGACATCCAGACTTTTCAGAAGAAATGTTTGTAAATGCACCGAATGCTAAATATGAAGAAGCGGAAAAAGATGGAGTACTTCCAGATTACTATCACAGTACATCTATGTACCCAGAATATTTTAAAATAGATGGAGAATGGAAACTTGCAGAAGAAAGCCGTATGGACTCTTGTGTAGTTCTTAAAGATGATGGAACATTAGCAGTTGTAGAATCAAGAAACATTAAAAAAGGCGACAAAGTAATGCTTGGTAGAACTGAAAGATGTGAAGAAGGTTGCTACATGTACTGCCACGGATTTGAAGAACCAACTGAAGGATTAGACGACCAGTTCGTATTCCGTCAGGGAAGAAGCCGTGAAACATCATACGCTAGAGATTATGACAAATTATTTGAATTATTAAAATATGAAAAAGAACATGGTGGAAAAATAGTTTGGGTTATGGGACCAGCATTCGCATTCGATGCTAATGCAAGAGCAGCAATGCAGGCATTAGTTGAAAACGGATATGCTCATGGACTATTAGCAGGTAATGCATTAGCAACTCACGACTTAGAAGGTGCTTTATTACACACTGCTTTAGGACAGGATATATATACTCAGCAGTCTCAGCCTAATGGACATTACAACCACTTAGACGTACTTAACAAAGTAAGAAGAAGTGGATCTATACCACAGTTCATGAAAGATTATGACTTAAATGACGGAATTATATGTAGTTGTGTAAACAACAATGTACCAATAGTACTTGCTGGTTCTATACGTGATGACGGACCACTTCCAGAAGTTTATGGAAATGTTTATGAAGCAGCAAATGCAATGAGAGCAATAGTAAAAGACGCTACAACAGTTATATGTCTAGCTACAATGTTACATACAATAGCAGTAGGTAATATGACTCCTTCATTCCGTGTATTAGAAGATGGAACTATACGTCCAGTATATCTATACACAATAGATGCAGATGAATTCGTTGTTAATAAACTTCTTGATAGAGGTAGTTTAGCTGCAACAACAATGGTAACAAACGTTCAGGACTTTATAACTCGTGTTGCTAAAGGACTTGACTTAATGAAATAATTAGTTTGACTAGTTCAAAAAATAATACGAAATTGGAGAAGCTGTTATGAAAAAAGGTGTATTCGGAAAATTAGCTTTGCTATTCGTAGCTGTTGCTTGGGGTAGTTCAATGGTTGTTATCAAAGGTTCTACTGATATACTACCAGCAGGATCTCTTCTTGCTTGGCGTTTTACAATCGCAGCTTTAGTTTTAGGAATAGTAAATATAAAGAGATTAAAACAAATTGATAAAGAATATATAAAAAGTGGGATACTTATAGGGGTATGTCTATTCATGGCATACTTTACACAGACTTTAGGTGTTATGCTTGAAATGCCTGGTAAGAGTCACTTCTTATCATCAGCATACTGTGTATTCGTACCATTCTTAGGATGGATAATATTAAAAGAAAGACCTAAGATTTATCACATAATAGCAGCTGTAATGTGTGCGGTAGGTATAATACTAGTTTCTCTAGTAGGAAGCTTCAGCATAAGCTACGGAGATAGTATATCTATAGCAAGTTCAGTATTCTGGGCTGCACAGATAATAGCTATAGCTAAATGGGGTAAAGACAAAGACCCAGTTCTAATAACTATATTAGAATTCGTTGTATGTGCTGTTCTAGCATGGGTATTCACATTAACTATGGAAGATCCATTTGCTATACAGTGGAATGCAGCAGCTGTTGGTGGAGTATTATATCTTGGTGTTGTTTGTTCTGGTATATGTTTCTTATTACAGACAATTGCACAGAAAACAGAAGATCCAACAAGTGTTTCTATAATATTAAGTTTCGAAAACATATTCGGACTAGTATTCGGAGCAGTGTTCTTCGGTGAAACATTTACTCCTCAGTCAATATTAGGATTCACACTAATGTTCTTAGCTATAATAATAGCTGAAACACAGTTATCATTCCTAAAAAAGAAAAAAGTAGCTGAATAAATTAAATAAAAGTGAAATTTTAATGTATTGATTATAATATATCGGCGGTAAAATTTTACCGCCGATATAATTTATTTAAGATTGTATATCAATATAACTTGTAAGTATAAAAAAACTCTGCTATCCTAAAATAAGAAAATTTATAATAAAGTGAGGAAATGATATGGAGATACTAATTATAGATGCACAGGGTGGCGGCATAGGAAAACAATTAATAATAGAAATAAATAAAAACTTTAAAAATGCAAATATAACTGCTGTTGGAACAAATTCAGTTGCAACAACAAATATGTTAAAAGCAGGAGCAACAAATGCAGCTACAGGAGAAAATGCAGTTGTTGTTGCTTGTAGAAAAGCAGATATTATAATAGGACCAGTAGGTATAGTTATAGCAGATTCTATGTACGGTGAAATAACACCAAAAATGGCAGTTGCGGTTGGCCAGAGTCTAGCTAAAAAATTACTTATACCTATGAACCATTGCAACAATATAATTGTTGGAGTGGAAAATAAAAGGATGAATGAGTTCATTTCAGAAACAATTAATGAACTTAAATCATATTTATAATTACTAGAAGTATTAAAAAAAGTAGCAAGAAGCTTACAATTTATACAGGAAGTATAAGAAATAATAAAAAAATTATATACTATTAATAACTAAGGCATATTTAGACATCTATATAAATAAAAAGTACCAGAAGGTATGAGTAAATTCAGTAGAATAAAAGATATGCTTTTTTAGTGGAAATGAGGACTAATATGAACAAAAAAATTGTAAGTTTAGTATCTACAGCTATGGTATTACCAATGCTACTTGTAGGTTGTGGGAAAAAAGAAGCGAGTAATTCAAATCCAGAAGACGGAATAAAAATTTATATTGGATCATCAATATTTGATGATAGTTTAGACCCAATAAAGGGTGGGATGTCAAACGGATATCCATTTACAAATAATGCACTATTAAAGGTAAATAGTGATTCTAAGTACGTAGGGGACTTAGCAAAAGAGTGGAAAGTAAGTGATGATGCTTTAACATACACATTTGATTTAAATGATGGTGTTAAATTTAGTGATGGAAGCGACATGAATGCAGAGGATGTTGTATTTACATACAATACTGTAAAAGAAAATCAGGCTCACAATGAAAACGTTGACTTAACATATTTAGAGTCTGTAAAAGAAGTGGATAAGGATACAGTAGAATTTAAATTAAAAGAACCATATTCACCATTCTTAGATACAACAGCTCAGTTAGGAATAGTTCCTTCAGATGCTTATGATAGCAAAACATTCGACACTCAGCCAATAGGAACTGGTGCGTATAAAGTAGCTCAGTATGATGCAAGTCAGCAGATAATACTAGAAGCAAATGAAAACTATTTTGGAAAAGCTCCAGAAATAAAGAAAGTTACAATAGTTAATATGGAAGAAGACGCAGCCTTTTCATCAGCTAAAGCTGGAGAATTAGATGTTGCAATGGTTGGAACAAATTACGCTAATGAAGAAATTCCAGGTATGAAAATAGAAAAATTAGAAACTATGGACGTTCGTAATGTAGGACTTCCTGTTAGACCTGTTAGCGAAGTTAAGAGTCCAAGCGGAGAAATGGTTAAAGTTGGTAACAATGTAACATCAGACCCAGCAGTTAGAAAAGCGCTTGCGATAGGTATAGATCGTAAAAAAATAATAGAAAATGCTTCAAATGGAATAGGACAGCCTGCAGTTAACTTTACAGATAACCTTGTTTGGGCTAGTACAGATAACTACGAAGATAATAAAGTAGATGAAGCTAAAAAACTTTTAGATGAAGCTGGATGGAAAGAAACTGAAAGCGGAATTCGTGAAAAAGACGGACAGAAATGTACATTTGATTTATATGCATCAGCAGGAGAAACAGATAGATACAATTTATGTGTAGCACTTGCTGAAAATGCAAAAGAACTTGGTATAGATATACCAGTAAAAACAGCTACTTGGGATGAAATATTAACATTACAGAATACTTCAGCAATCTTATGGGGTTGGGGACAGTATTCACCAACAGTTTTATCTTCATTATATAATTCAGAATTATTCTTATCTGGAGGATATGATAATGTTGTTGGTTACAATAATCCAGAAGTAGATGCAAAAATAAAAGAAGCTATAAATGCAAATTCTCAGGAAGATGCAATAGCAGCATGGAAAGAAGTTCAGGGATTAGCAGATAAAGATCATTCTAACTTATTCTTAGTGAATATAGAACACTGCTACTTTGTATCAGATAAATTAGACATATCAAAAGATACACAGATTCCTCATCCTCATGGACACGGAACACCAATTGTATGTAATATAGCAGATTGGAAATTAAAATAATACGGAGATAGATTATGAAGAGTTGGAGAAAAATATTAGGAGAATGCCTGAGAATGGTACTGCTTTTAGTAGCAGTTAGTATAATAGCATTTTTATTAATAATAAAATCTCCTATAGATCCATTAGTTTCATATGTAGGAACTAATACAACTATCTCAGAAGAAGCTAAACAGGAAATTGCTGAGGAGTGGGACTTAGATGCCCCACCTTCTCAGCGTTTTATTACGTGGGGTGAACATGCTCTTAAGGGAGATTTAGGTATGTCAATTACCTACAAAAAACCAGTTTCTGAAGTAATAAAAACTAGGTTTTCTTATTCGATAGTTTTAATGGCTATTTCGTGGCTTCTTTCTGGAATAATAGGATTTATTTTGGGAGTAATATGCGGAATTATAGATGGTAGTATTTTTGATAGGATAGTTAAGACGTTTTGTCTGGTGGTAAAATCCGCGCCGGTATTTTGGATAGGACTTATAGTCGTATCTATATTTGCGGTTAAATTAGGATGGTTCCCTCTTGGAATGGCGGTACCTGCTGGTAAACTGGCATCGGAGGTAACGTTGGCGGATAAGATTCATCATTTAATTCTTCCTGTGCTTACACTTACAATAGTAAGTATTAGTGAAGTTGTTTTATATACAAGACAAAAAGTTATAGAAATAATGAATAGTGATTTTATATTATATGCAAAAACTAGAGGAGAAAACAGAAAACAGCTTATAACAAGACATATTTTAAGAAACGTATCGCTACCTGCGATAACAGTGCAGTTTGCTTCATTTAGTGAATTATTTGGAGGAATGGCACTTGCTGAGACAGTATTCGCATATCCTGGAATAGGAACTGCAATAACTGCTGCAGCATTAAATGGAGATGTTCCACTTCTATTAGGTATTTCAGTTTTTAGTGCAATATTTGTATTTGTAGGAAACTTAATAGCAAATATTCTTTATGGAGTGTTTGACCCTAGAATAAGAGAGGTGGATGCTCGTGAATAAAGAAAAAGTATTTAATAGAAGAGTTTTTGTTGTTATATTAATGGCTGTTGCAGTTACGTATCTAGTAGGTGTATTTGTTTGGGGATTATTTATGAACCCACGGACTTATGAGGCAAATTATGCAAATAAGTTTTTAGCACCTAGTTTAGCACATCCTTTTGGGACTGATTTTATAGGGAGAGATATGTTCCACAGAACTATAAAAGGTCTATCTAACAGTATAATCATAGGTGTGCTTGCTTCGATTGTAAGTTCAATCATAGCATTAGTAGCAGGAATTGCATCTGCTGTATTTGGCGGATGGGTAGATAAATTTGTAAACTGGTGTGTCGATTTATGTATGGGATTACCTCACTTAGTTTTATTAATGCTTATATCGTTTATGATGGGAAAAGGAGTAAAAGGTGTAACTATTGCGGTTGCTCTTACACATTGGCCATCTTTAACGAGAATAGTTAGATCTGAGGTTATGCAGATTCGTTCATCTCAATATGTAAAAGCGGCTTATAAAATGGGGAGAACAAAATCACAGGTTGCTTTCCAGCACATACTTCCTCATGTAATACCAGCTTATTTAATAGGACTAGTTTTATTATTTCCACATGCAATCATGCACGAGGCTTCAATTACATTTTTAGGATTCGGTATGCCTGCCGAAATGCCTGCAATAGGTGTAATTTTATCAGAAGCTATGCAGCATATTTCAACAGGAAAATGGTGGCTTGCATTATTCCCAGGATTGATGCTTTTAATAGCAGTGCTATTATTTGACGTTATAGGGGAAAATTTAAAGAAACTTTGGAATCCTGAAAGTGGAAATGAATAAGGAGAGTTTAAGATGACAAAAAAGAATATATTGAGTGTAGATGATCTAGTTGTATCTTTTAGTATGTATAAAGGACTCTTTAAAAAAGAAAGTCTGGAAGTTGTTCACTCATTATCACTTGATATTAATGAAGGAGAAATTGTTGCAGTAGTAGGTTCTAGTGGATCTGGGAAAAGTCTTCTAGCACATGCTATCTTAGGATTACTTCCTAAAAATGCAACAGTAGAGGGAAAAATCCTTTATGAAGGTGAAGAGCTTACAGATGAAAAAAGAAGTGAGTTGTTGGGGAGAAAGATGGTTTTCATTCCTCAGTCTATTGATTATCTAGATCCAGTTATGAAAGTAGGAAAACAGGCTCAAGGTGTTTATTCTACTAAGGAAAGACAAGAAGAGCTATTTAAAAAATATAAATTAGATAAAAGTGTAGAAGAAATGTATCCATTCCAGCTTTCTGGTGGGATGGCGAGAAGAGTGCTTGTATCGTCAGCGGTTATGGAAATGCCTAGACTTATAGTTGCAGATGAGCCAACTCCGGGACTTAGTGTAGATATGGCTATGGATACGTTAAAGCATTTCAGAGAAATTGCAGATAAGGGAGCAGGAGTACTTCTTATAACACATGATGTCGATTTAGCACTTCATGTAGCAGATAGAATAGCAGTATTTTATGCAGGTACAATATTTGAAATAGCTTCTACAAAAGATTTCCTTGAAGGTAGGGATGCACTTAGACATCCATACAGTAAGGAATTTATATCAGCATTACCACAAAACGAATTTAAGTCTATAGAAGGATTACAGCCTTATGCAGGTGAGCTACCTAAGGGATGTTTATATGCAAGTAGATGCCCTTATGTATCAGAAAAATGTGAAGGCAATATTCCTATGAGAGAGCTTAGAGGCGGAAAGGTTAGGTGTGTAAATGCAACTTAGTATAGAAAATATAAATTTTAGATATACAGAAAAATCTCCTTGGATTTTAAAAGATATAAATTTAAAAGTAGAATCAGGAGAGAGAGTAGGTATTATAGGTCCATCTGGTTATGGTAAGAGTACGCTTTCAAAAATAATTGCAGGTTATGAAAAACCTACATCAGGAAATGTACTTATAGATGGTAAGCCTATAGAGGAAAAGGGATTTTGTCCCGTACAGATGATTCATCAGCATCCAGAGTTGTCTGTAAATCCAAGATGGAAAATGGATAAGATACTAAATGAATGTTGGCAGCCAGATGACAAAATGCTAAAGCGTTTTGGAATAGAAAAAGAGTGGCTAAAAAGATGGCCAAACGAACTTTCTGGTGGAGAATTACAGAGATTTTGTATTACAAGGGTTTTGGCACCAGAAACAAAATTTCTTATATGTGATGAGATTACTACTATGTTAGATGTTATTTCTCAGGCACAGATATGGAATGTGCTGCTAAGTATAGCTGAAGAAAAAGATTATGGGATGATTATAGTAACACATAATATGGAATTGGCTAAGAGAGTGTGCACAAGAATAGTTGATTTAAGAGAAATAAATCACAAGTAATTATTATAGGAAATAAAATGGAGGTACTTAAATGGAGACAAGAGAAATGTTAAGTAAGGTAAAAAATGGAGAAATATCAGTTGAAGAAGCAGAGAAATTTTTCCGTAAGCAGCCATTTGAAGAATTAGGATATGCTAAATTAGATACTCATAGAAAGGTTCGTTCAGGATGTGCAGAAGTTGTTTTCTGTAGTGGAAAAGCAAATGAACATTTATTAAACATATATGAACACCTTTATTCTATGGAAGGAGAAGTTCTTGGAACAAGAGCATCTAAAGAACAGGCTGAGCTAGTACAGGCAAAAATTCCTTGTGTCCAGTATGATCCTCTTTCAAAAATTTTAAAGATTGAAAATGAAAATAAAAAACATGTCGGAAAAATTGCAGTATGTACAGCAGGTACAGCTGATATTCCGGTTGCAGAAGAAGCAGCTCAGACAGCTGAGTTCTTTGGAAATAAGGTAGAAAGAATATACGATGTAGGAGTAAGTGGAATACACAGACTTCTATCAAGAATGGAAACAATACAGGATGCAAACTGTGTTATAGCAGTTGCTGGAATGGAGGGAGCACTAGCTAGTGTTATAGGAGGTTTAGTTGATAAACCTGTTATAGCTGTACCTACATCAATAGGATATGGAGCTAGTATGAATGGTATATCAGCACTACTTACAATGATAAATTCTTGTGCAAATGGTATTGCAACAGTGAATATAGATAATGGGTATGGAGCTGGATATATTGCATCACAAATTAATAAACTAGGAGTAAATAATCATGAGTAAGAAAAAATTATACTTAGAATGCTATTCTGGAATTAGTGGAGATATGTTTGTAGCCTCTCTTTTAGATTTAGGGGCTGATTTAGAAGTACTTGAAAAATCTTTAAAAAGCCTTGAATCAATCAAGGATAAATTTGAAATAAAGACAAGCAGAGTTGTAAAATCAGGATTAGATGCACTTGATTTTTCTGTTGTATTAGATGTAGATAACCACGACCATGATATGGAGTATCTACATTCTAATGATTATAAACACGACCATGACCATCACGATCATGAACACAGCCATGAGCATAATCACGACCATGACCATCACAATCATGAACACAGCCATGAGCATGACCATGACCATCACGATCATGAACATAGCCATGAGCATAATCACGACCACGATCATTGTCATGAACATAGCCATGAGCATAATCACGACCACGATCATTGTCATGAACATAACCATGATCACAATCACGGTCACAGCCACGGACATAGTCATGAACATGTTGGACTTATCGAAATTCAGCATATAATAAATAGCAGTGAAATAACAGAAAATGCAAAAAAAATAGCGAATAAAATATTTGATATACTTGCAGATGCAGAAGCTAAAGCACATGGAAAACCAAAAACAGAAGTTCACTTCCATGAGGTTGGAGCTGTAGACTCTATAGTAGATATAGTTGCAGCAGCTGTATGTATAGATAATTTAGGTATAGAAGAAGTTATAATCCCTGCATTATACGAAGGGGTTGGAACAGTTAGATGCCAGCATGGTGTACTTCCAGTTCCAGTGCCAGCAGTTTTAAATATAATAAATGCAGAAAATCTAACTCTTAGTATAACTGGTGTACAGGGAGAATTTGTAACTCCAACAGGTGCAGCAATAGCAGCTGCAATACGTACTGATAAAAATCTACCAGAAAGATTTAGAGTGGTTAAAACTGGTATAGGTGCAGGTAAGAGAAATTACGAAAGACCTAGTCTTCTTAGATCTATGATAATAGAAGAGGAAGAAACTGAAATAGAAAAAGATAAAATAGTAAAAATGGAAACTAATATAGATGACTGTACAGGAGAAGCACTTGGATACGTAATGCAGAAATTAATGGATGCAGGTGCAAGAGATGTACACTATATGCCTGTTTTTATGAAAAAGAATAGACCTGGGTATCAGCTAAATGTTATCTGTAAAGAAGATAAAATGGACGAATTACAGAGAATAATATTTGAAGATACAACAAGCATAGGTATAAGAATTCAGTATATGGACAGAAAAATCCTAGAAAGAAGAACTGAAATGAGAGAGACATCTATGGGAAAAGTGCAGATAAAAATTTGTGGACTTCCATCAGGTGAAAGAATATATCCAGAACACGACAGCATAGCGAGAATATGCAAAGAAACTGGTAGAACTTGGCAGGATGTATACCGTCAAATAATCGAGGAGTGCAAGTAATACGATGAGTTATGAAGAAAAAAAGATAAAACTTTTAGAAGAAGTAGATAAGTTATCTCAGGAAGATGTTGTACTTGCATTTTCTGGAGGTGTAGACAGCAGCCTTCTATTAAAATTATTCTCAAAGTCAACTAAAAAGACAGGTAAAAAAGTCTATGCGGTAACAGTACACACAAAGATACATCCGATGAAAGATTTAGAAATTTCACGGAGAGTAGCTGACGAAATGGGTGTAGAGCATAAAATAATATCAATAGATGAGCTTAAAGAAGCTGGAATAGAGGATAATCCTGTTAATAGATGCTATCTTTGTAAAAAAAGTATTTTTGAAAAATTACAGAGATATGCAGAAGAACTTGGTGTAAAACAGGTAGTAGAAGGTACAAATGAAGATGATTTACATGTTTATAGACCAGGGATAAAAGCAATAAGAGAACTTGGGATAAATAGCCCACTAGCTGATTCTGGATTTACAAAGGAAGAAGTTAGAAAGCTTGCCGCAGAACTTGGAGTATCTGTATCTAATAGACCGTCTACACCATGTATGGCTACTAGATTCCCTTATGGAACAATGCTAGATTATGATAGCATTCACAAGGTTGAAGAGGCTGAAAAATGGCTTAGAGACCTAGGATTCTACAATGTTAGAATCAGAGTTCATGAGGATATTGCTAGGATAGAAGTAGATAAAAATGAAATGATAATGCTTTTAGAAAAGAAAGAAGAAGTCGTTGATAAATTAAAAGAGTTTGGATACGATTATATAACACTAGATCTAGAAGGATTTAGGTCTGGAAGTATGGATATACATATAAAAAAGTAAAGACAAGAGTATAACTGCTCTTTGCTTCAGGCTTCAGCGCCCCATCCTATTATGTAACACATTTATAGGTATGGGGCGTTTTCAGTATTGTCGCTTTAGAGTAGTTATACACTCTTGTCTTTTTTTATACTTTGTTAGATTGTCTTTTCTTTGAATTCTGTTTTTATTTTTTCTGCAAGTTCTTTGTTTTGAGATATGTCTACAATAGTTGAGCAGAAGGCTTTTATTACAGAGTTCATTTTGTCGTAAGCATATTTAGAATTTACAAGTCCAAGTGCTTTTTCAGTATGTAACATCATTGGCTCTGGTGAGTCTAATGCTATTTCGGCGTATATAGTAGGGCAGATGTAGCTTACATTTCCTATATCTGAAGAGCCAGCAGGAAGTGTATTGTCCTTATCTAAAAAATTATCCATACCATATAATTTGAAATTATCCTCTGTAGCCTTTATCATGCTATCTATGTGTACGCTGTCGTCAAATGGGTTTTCTATTAATTTATATTCTAAAGTACATCCTGTGCTAAGAGCAGCCGCATTTGCAATGTTCACTATTTTATCTTTTAGCACTTTAAGTGATGCCTTGTTTTTTTCTCTAATACTAAACTGACATGCTGCCAAATCAGGTATTATATTTGGAGCAGAACCACCATTGCTTACTATACCATGCACTTTTGATGTAGGAGGTAGCTGCTGTCTAAGAAGTCCTATATTTACAAACATTGAAATAACTGCATCAAGTGCGTTTACCCCCTTGTCTGGAGCTTGAGAAGCGTGTGATGCAAGACCTCTAAATTCAAACTCAATCGAATTCATAGCTAAATTATGCACATACATGTTGCTATGTGCATCTAAATGAGCCTGAAATGCATAATCTACATTGTCAAAAGATCCTAAGTTTATCATATCGTATTTAGCACCAAAAGTTTCCTCTGCAGGTGTACCTATCAAAAGTACATTTATACCAAGTTCTTTTGATATTTTAGAAAGCACAACAGCACATCCGGTCATTGTAGCTGCTATCCAGTTATGCCCACATGCATGTGCATTTGTACATTTATCGTCACCATAACCTGGAAGTGCATCGTATTCGGCGATGAATGCGTAATTTTCATAAGACGGATCGTTTATATAAGATGCGACAACTGCTGTTGGAAGAGTTTCATAAGGTTCATTTACAACAAAATTATGTTTTTTTAGCATATTAACAATACACTTTGCTGATAAAAATTCCTCTCCTCCAAGCTCAGGATTGTCGAATAAATATGTTGACATCGATTCAAAACTGCTTTGGTATTCATCTGCTAGTAAACAAATCTTATTTTTAAAATCGCTCATTTTTAAACTATTCCTTTCTAATTGATAATTTTTACTATAATTTAATACTTACTTCTATTTTAATAACTATTTTTCATAAATTCTATAGCATCGTTGTATTTTTTTAGCTCAGATTCTATTCTTTCAGTGTATGTATGTCTCAATTCAGACAGTATAATATTACATAAAAGAATAGATAAAATTGGTGAATTGTAGAATGTTTCTGCAGATTCCTTAGTTATAACGTATACATCGGCATTTAGAGAAGTACCAACTATATCTGAATTAGTCATAGAAACAAACTTTGCTCCTACCTTTTTTGCATAACGTGCAACCATGTAGTCGTCATCTTCCATATCAGAGAAGTTTGACATTATAACCAAATCGTGCTTGTTAAGTGAAAGTAATCTTTCTCTCAAACTAACTCCCTGTTCATCAGAATAAATACATTTTATACCGCATATAGGAAGATAATTATATAGATACTTTAAAGCTATAGAGTCCGAACCAAAACCTATTAAATAGACTGTAGAAGCGTTTGCTATATACTTAACAATTTTTTTGATTTTATTTGGAGGTAATATCTTTTCAAAATTTTTTATATCATTGATAAGATTTGAAAAGATAGAATCCGTACAAGGCGTAGGTAAAAACGTCTCATAAGGATTGTGTTTAATAGTCGATAATTGTTCATCGTTTATATCTCTCTTTAATTCTATAAAACCTTTATATCCTATCTTCTGGCTAAATCTTACTAGAGTAGCCTTACTAGTTTCTGCGTTTGCTGCTATCTGATTTCCATTGTAGTGTGATATAGTACTATAATTATCGATTATAAAAGTAGCGATTCTTTTTTCGTTCTTTGAAAATGAATCGAAATTTGCAATTATTTTTTCTTTTATTGAACTCATCACATAAATCCTTTCATTAAGCGTGTTATATGATATTATAACATAAAACTTATTTATTTATCTTACTATTTCAAAAATGTAGTTAAAAAAAGGATATAGTTTATTTCTATAATATTATATGAATGTAAATTTGTTTTTATGTTAATATGATAAACTTCTGAATAAAAATAAAAATTTACGTTAAATTAATATTTAGTGTATTTTTTATCTATTTATATTTTGGTATAATTAAAAAAACTAAAAAATTAGAAAGAGGTAAAAGAGTATGAATTTTACATTTGCACACAATAATATAAACGTATTAGATTTAAAGAAAAGTATGGATTTCTATGAAAAAGCACTAGGACTTAAAGAAACTAGAAGAATAGAAGCAGAGGATGGAAGCTATATAATAGTTTATCTTGGAGACGGAGTTACTCCACATAATTTAGAGCTTACTTGGCTTAGAGATTGGGATAGACCTTACAATTTAGGAGATAATGAATTCCATCTTGCATTAAGAGTTAAGGAATTTGAAGAAGCACATAAGCTTCATAAAGAAATGGGATGTATATGTTTTGAAAATGAAGCAATGGGAATATACTTTATAGCTGACCCAGACAACTACTGGGTTGAAATAATACCAGAACATATGTAAAACATATGGGCTGAAATAATGTTAGAATATGTGTAAAAAGCAATAGTAGAGTTGGATTTTGTAATATGCATAAAATATCTAACATATGCAAAAATCAAAGAATGTATAGTCAAAATATGGTAATATAAACATATAAGGATTTTGACTAAATGGAGGGATTTGTATGACTTTAAAGAAATATACAACAGTTGCTATGGCAGTTACTATGCTAGCCAGTACAGTTGTTCCAGTATCTGCAGCATCAATGGATAAATTAGTAGGTGATAATAGATATGAAACAGCTGTTATGATAAGTAAAAAAGGATTTGCAAATGCAGATACAGTTGTTCTTGTAAACGACTCTGCAATAGCAGATGCACTTGCTGCAACTCCTTATGCAGAAGCAAATAATGCACCTATACTTTTAACTTCTAAAAAAGCTCTTACTACAGTTACAAAAGACGAAATAGTAAGATTAAAAGCTAAAAAAGTTGTTTTAATAGGTGGAGAAGCTGTACTTCCAACAGCACTAGAATCTGAATTAAAAGATGCTGGTGTAGCTACAGTTGAAAGAATAAAAGGTGATACAAGAGAAGAAACAGCTCTTGAAATAGCTAAAAAATTAAACGAAACTAAAAAAGTTACAGATATAGCAGTGGTAAATGGTACTACAGGACTTGCAGATGCAGTAAGTATAGCAGCTGCAGCAGCTCAGAAAGATATGCCAATAATACTTTCAAATCCTAAAAAAGGTATAGCTGCTTCAAAAGATTTTATAACAGATAATAAAATAGCTAATTCTTACATAGTAGGTGGAGAATCAGTTGTATCTGAAGCAGTTGCAAGTGAATTACCAGGTGCAACTAGAATAGAAGGAAGCAACAGAAATGATACAAATGCTAAGGTTATAGAAGAATTCTATAATTCTAAAGAATTAAGCAATATATATGTAGCTAAAAATGGCTCTAAAAATCAAGGACAGTTAATAGATGCATTATCAGTAGGGGTACTTGCAGCTAAAAACAATGCTCCTGTTGTTATAGTTGGCTCAAAACTTACTAACAACCAGAAAACTTTATTCAAAAATAAAATAGTAAAAGTTATAACTCAGGTAGGCGGTAACGGAAATGAAGATGCTATAAACGAAATAAAAGCAACTCAGACAACTATAAACTACGAAGTTAATAATAAAGATGATTTAAATACAGTATTAGCAAATGCAAATGCTGGAGATACAATAACAATAAAAACTCCTGCAGCTACATCAGAAGAATATAACATATCTACAGAAAAAGCACTAAATATAAAATTAGAAGGTACTTTTACAGGTAAGGTTGTAGTAGATGCAGAAAATGCAAATATAGAAGTAAGTGATAAATCTATAAAAGAATTAGAAATCAAAAAGGCTAAGACTTTAAATATAAGTGAAGATAAGGTTCAGATAGAAAATATAGTTATAGCTTCATCAGCTGATAAATTAGTTATGACAAATAGCGGTGTTGTAAAACATGTAGAAGTAAATGCTAGTGGTGTATCTATAAACAACAGCGGTGTGATAACAGATAAAATATCAGGAACAGCTACAGATTATGCATTCACTGGAAACAAAACTGAGCAGGAAAAATCAGAAGAAGAAAATAAAGAAGAAGATAAAGATAAAGAAAACTTAGCTAAATAAGGAAGATGTAGAATGCATAATTTATTATATAAAAGAAGCTACTGTAAATATCAAAATAATTTTAAATAGAGTATATTTTAAAAGTTTATATAGGTAGATAAAAGCTGATTTCTGTATTTTGCAGGAGTCAGCTTTTTATTTACAATGATTATGGTTATAATAATGTATATAAG
>Snoopy_p2__coassemble_977_pt1 | contig 16981 bp, 13 predicted proteins | sample Snoopy_p2__metabat2_high_PE_021 | metagenome-assembled genome bin Snoopy_p2 | reverse complement strand
GATGAATTGTAGGGTGAAAATGCCTAAATTCCAACTGTTTTATAAAATTTAAAAGTAAAAATATCAAAAAAGTATGGACAATAGATTGTTAAAAAAACGCATAAATACATATAAAAAAATAAATATTTAAAAGATTGTTAAGATATAATTACTATCATTATGAACAAAAATATAGTATAATTAAAAATAAGAATTAGAAGATTTATAATTCATGAAATTTTAGAAATTTTATGAAAAAGTATAAATTTTACTCTTTTAATAAAGATAGGAGAATGTGATATGAGTTTTAGAATAGTAAAAAAAGAACGCTTAACAGACAAGATTTTTGCAATGGAAATTGAAGCTCCTAGAGTTGCCAAGGCAGCTAACCCTGGTCAGTTTATAATCATCAAAATAGATGAAAAGGGTGAACGTGTTCCTCTAACAATAGCTGACTATGATAAAGAAAAAGGTACAGTTAAAATAGTACTGCAGACTGTTGGTGCATCAACAATAAAACTTGCTGAGATTGAGGAAAACGATTTCGTTAATGACTTTGTTGGTCCTCTAGGAAATCCAAGTGAATTTATTTATGAAGATATAGAAGAACTTAAAAAAGAAAATATCATATTCGTAGCCGGTGGTGTAGGAGCTGCTCCAGTTTATCCACAGGTTAAATGGTTAAAAGAACATGGTATAGACTGTGATGTTATCATAGGTGCTAGATCTAAAGACCTTATAATATTAGAAGATGAAATGAAAAAAATAGCTAGAGATGTTTATGTGTCTACTGACGATGGCTCTTATGGATTTAACGGAAGAGTTACAGATTGTTTAAAAGATTTAATAGATAATAAAGGTAAAAAATACACTAGAGCAATAGTTATCGGTCCAATGATAATGATGAAATTTATGTGTATGCTTACTAAAGAACTTAATATACCAACTACAGTAAGTTTAAATACTATAATGGTTGATGGTACAGGTATGTGTGGTGCATGTCGTGTTACTGTTGGTGATGAAGTTAAATTTGCTTGCTGTGATGGACCAGAATTTGACGGACATCTTGTAGATTTCGATGAAGCTATGAGAAGACAGACAATGTTCAAAACTCCTGAAGGTAGAGCTATATTAAAAATAGAAGAAGGAGATACTCACAGCCATGGTGGATGTGGATGTCAGGAAGATAAGAAAAAATCAATAAGAGTTCCAGTAAGAGAACAGGATCCAAAAGAAAGAGCTAAAAACTTTGAAGAAGTTTGTTTAGGATATAATAAAGAAGAAGCAATGAGAGAAGTTGAAAGATGTCTAAACTGTAAGAATCCTAGATGTGTTAAGGGATGTCCAGTAAAAATAAACATACCAGCATTTATATCTAAAGTTAAAGACGGAGATATAGAAGGTGCTGCAAAAGTAATATCTATATCAAGCTCACTTCCATCTGTTTGTGGTCGTGTATGTCCACAGGAAAGCCAGTGTGAAGGTCAGTGTATAGTTGGTATAAAAAATGACCCATTAGCAATAGGTAAACTAGAAAGATTTGTTGGTGACTGGTCTAGAGAAAATGGAGTTAGCTTTGGGGTAGAAGAAGAATCAAACGGAATAAAAGTTGCAGTAGTAGGTAGTGGACCTTCAGGTCTTGCTTGTGCTGGAGACTTAGCTAAAAAAGGATACGATGTTACAATATTTGAAGCATTCCATGAAGCTGGTGGAGTTTTAACTTATGGAATACCAGAATTCAGACTTCCAAAACAGAAAGTTGTTCAGTCAGAAATAAACAATATCAAAAAATTAGGTGTTAAAATAGAAACTAACGTTGTTATAGGTAGAACTATAACAGTAGATGAATTAATAGAAAATGAAGGATTTGAAGCTATATTCATAGGTTCAGGGGCAGGACTTCCAACATTTATGGGAATACCAGGAGAAAATGCAAATGGTGTTCTTTCTGCAAATGAATACTTAACAAGAGTAAACTTAATGAAAGCTTATGACGATTCTTATGACACTCCTATAAATATAGGAAAGAAAGCTGCTATAGTTGGTGGAGGAAACGTTGCAATGGATGCGGCTAGAACTGCACTTAGATTAGGCTCAGAAGCTTCTATAGTATATAGAAGAAGTGATAAAGAACTTCCAGCAAGAGCAGAAGAAGTACATCATGCTAAAGAAGAAGGAATAATCTTCCATACATTAACTAATCCAAAAGAAATATTAGTAAATGAAGATGGTTCTATAAGAGGTATGATATGCGTTAAGATGGAACTAGGTGAACCTGATGAATCAGGAAGAAGAAGACCTATAGAAATACCAGGTTCTGAATTTGAAATGGAAGCAGATACAGTTATAATGGCTCTTGGAACAAGACCAAATCCATTAATATCTTCAACAACTAAAGGACTAGATGTAAATAGAAAGAAATGTATAGTAGTTAATGAAGACGAACAAACTTCTAAAGAAGGTGTATATGCAGGAGGAGATGCTGTAACAGGTGCTGCGACAGTAATATCTGCTATGGGTGCTGGAAAAACAGCAGCAGCTTCTATAGATAAATATTTAAAAGAAAAACATTCAAAATAATTATTTAGTATATACATATGAAATTGATAAAAATTTAATATCATAAAAAATACAGTGGCTAGACATTTGGCCACTGTATTTTTTTGAAAATTTTATTTAGAGAGCTTTAACTTTTGCTACAAAAGAACTATAATAGAAAAGGAGATAATTGTAATAAAATCATCAAATAATAAATATTGTTAATTGGTTAAAAATTTAAAAAAATAAATACAAAAATTGTTACAAAATCTTTACTTTTTTTTAATTTTAAGGTAAGCTAAATTTAGGGATATATGGTTACATCACTTTGACTATAACTGACTTAAATTGATTAAAAGTTTTTCGATAAGGAAGGAGAGAACTATGTTAAAAAAAGAAGATGTTATAAGATATTCAGCAGGGATACATTTTTCTCAGGAAAGATTATTTAATGCATTTTTAAGAGAAAAAGGAATAAAAAATATATCTATATCTAAATTCAGAGTTCTTGAAGTATTATGGAAGAATAAAGAAGAAGGAATTGTATTCAGTGGAATATGCCAGGAGACAGATCTTGCAAAATCAACAGTTTCAATAATGCTTTCAAATATGGAAGAACAGGGGCTAATATATAGAGTAGCTCAGGGAACAGATATTCAGAATGTATTATTCTATCCAACAGAAGAAGGATGCAAATACAAAAATGAATACTATGAAATAATGGACAAAATATACGAAATCATATACGAAGGTGTAAGTGAAGAAGAAAAAGAAGTATATGAAAAAGTATTAACAACAATAACTGAAAACTATAAAAAGAGAATATATAAGAAAAAAAGAAAATAGTTTACTTTTATTAAAGAAATATAAATATTAAAAAATTGACTCAAGGTGTAGAACTAGGTTTTATGTTTTGGAAAACTGAATAAAGTAAATTTAAGCAGAAAAAGAATAGGATTACTTAGGTCAGAGAATCGAAGGTGACTAACTGGAAGATAACTGAGTAGGGTAATATTGTTTTATTATTTGAATAGAAAATAGATTGATAGAACTTGTATATTACAAAAAAACCAGTACATTATGTACTGGTTTTTATTATGTCTTATTCTATAGTTACTTTTATGTTGTTTATTTCTTCTGTTACAGGAAGTGTTGCATTTACAGAAGCATTATCTATTTCAACTGAATAAGTTTTGTGTATTAAGCAGTTTACAGGGTCTTCTGTTGTTATAACTAGTGCAAGGCTATGACCAGGTTTAACAGTATATCTAGTTGCATTTAGATATATGTTGTATTCATGATATTCACCTTTTTTAAGCTCTATGCTATTTGTAGCAGTTTCTGGTTCATATCCAGCTTCTGGGTTACAAAGGTCTGCATAAGCACGAGTTATTGGGCGGTAATTTTTGTGAACAGTTTCAAATTCACAAAGGTCAAATGCTGGTAAATCTCCACCATTTATTACACCATTTTCCTGAACTTTTACAACAGGTATTATATTTCTTTCTGGATCTACTGTCTGTATACTGTCAAATTTTTCATCGCATACATCGTATAGCATAGCAACTAATTTAACGTCGTCCATTCTTCCAGTAACTTTAGAATCTCCAAGTTTCATAGTTAAAGAGTCCGCATCATTTCTATTTTCTGGATTAAAGTTATTTTCTATATCTCCATCTTTTAATGCAGCTTTTAAATTTAAGTGAACTGTTCCTTGGATAGTAAGTTCTTCATCAAGAGGAGCTGTTACAAAACGTTTATTCATATTTGAAGATTTAAGACTCATAGCTTCGTCGAAGTTTTCAGCACAAACACCAGCTGCTTCCCAATCAGTGTCTATTACAGATACACCTGATTCAGCACTTTCTAGTTTCATAGAGAATGCAGTTTCCCAAGAATCGCAAGCTTCCCATTTATTCTGGTCGTAGTTTGTCTGAACTAAAACTTCTGGCATTTCTTCTGCACAGTTGTCTAAATCATATAAATAATGAGATATCCATTTATTTACTATATCATCATAGAAGTTTCCGTCTATAAGTATTCCGTAGTTTTTATTTGCCATAGTAGGAGTTATATGTGGACCCTGATGAACTATTGTTTTAACTGTCTGTCCTGATTTTTTATATGCTTTGTACATCATTTCAAACTGTTTTGTAGATACGTTTTCGTCGTTTAATCCCTGAACTATTAAAGCACTACATTTAATTTTATCGTAGTTTAGACGATAGTTTCCAGCACCCCAGAATTCTTCATCATAATCAGAACCACAGCTTAACTGCTGAAGGCTAAGTTCATGGTGGAATGCAGCAATATCATCTAATTCTTTTTCAGATAATGTTTCATCGTTGTATCTACTTGAGCAGAAGTAAGCAAGGAAGCTATTTAAAACTTCTTTTGGCCAATAACGCTGAGAACCCTGCATATTCTGCTGGCTGTACCAGTCAGATATTCCAGCAACTGGAACTATTGTTTTAAGCCCCTCAACACCTGTTGTAGCAACTGCAAAAGGCATAGTTCCCGCATAAGATCTACCTGTCATAGCTACATTTCCGTTAGACCAATCAGCTTTTGTTTCTATTGTACCTTCTCTATCTGCATAAGCAACACGATCTCCGTGAAGCCATTCAACAACAGATTTAAAAGCATCTCTTTCAAATTCAGAACCAACAAAGTTGAATCCATCAGAACCAAGAGCTCCAAATCCTGCACTTATGATTACAGCGAAACCACGAACAAGGTAGTAGTTGAAGTTTTCAAGGTTTTCATATACCATGTTGTCGTTATTTCCTTTGTCTTTGTAATACCAATCAGAAGCATTTGATTTTAATGCAAGATCCATAGCACTTATAGAACCTGTAGGTATACGAGCTGGAACTTCTTTTTTAAGGTCTGCAAAGTCAAATTTTCTATATTCTTTTTCTGCAACTTCTTTCATATGGTCGTAACCATCTTCGTTTACACCAGCGCAGTATGGACGAGCTTCAAATAAAGATGCTGCTTTGTAGTTTCCTTCAACAGCACTTTTAGGAACCTGTATAAGAGTTTTTATAAGGTCTCTTTTTCCATCTCCATCCATGTCATAGTCTGATTCAACGTACACACAGTATCTTACTATTTCTGAAGTAGTTGGATCGTAATTTTCTCCTGTTTTCCCATCTGTGAAAGGAAATACAGGCTGAGCCATTCCGTTTTCAAATACTGGAACTTTACTGTAGTTAGTCATAACTTTTCCTCCTTAATAATAAAAATCCCTATTTAAAATGTTGAAACGTTTCTAAAATTATTAATTTATGAAAAATTATAAAAACGTTTACAAAGATAGTATAGGTATTATATAAAAAATAGTCAACATTATAAAGATATGTCTATAATGCTAAACATTTTATTAAAATAAATCTATAGCAATGAATACTTTATTTAAAGAAATTTGGTTGTCTGAAAAAAGGAAAAAGAATTTATTTATAAAGAATAATATATTTTATTGACAAAAAAATTTTTTAGAAAAATATTTTTGATAGAGAAATTATTTTTAATTGAGAAGAAAAAGTGAAGAAAAAATAAAAAAAGTACCATCGAAAAATGGTACTTTGAAAAAGTCTATTTAATTTTAAATGATTTTATTTTGTCTATTATTGTATGCATATTAATACGTAGCATAAAATGAATCCGAGTGTATCTATTTTAAATCTGAATTTATTCCTACAATATATTTTTCATTTACAACGTAAAGTTTGAATTTATGCACAATTACAATATCTTCGAGATTTTCTAAAACACTTACAACACGGACACACTTGCCCCTTATTTCGGTAGGTAAATCCAACGAATTTTCTAAATTAATATAATCGTCATACTGATACATAAAATCATCCCCTATATTTATAATGTAAGTTAATTATACTACAAAAAAAAGTTAATTTCTATAACTAAATTATCTATTTTCAACTGAGAGAGTTACAAATTGGTGAAAAATCTTTTGTTTAATACATATGGAGATGATTTTGTAGTATAATATAATAAGTTGTGTGATTGAGTAATATTTATTGGTATATTTTTAAAGGAGGACTAAAATGACTGATAATAAAGAAACAAAAAAATCGACTTCACAGAATAAAAAGAAGTCAGCTGCAAAAGTAGCAAAAAGAAGAAAAAAGAAACAACAGCAGAGAATTATAATAATAGGAGCAGTTGTTTTAATAGTTGCAGTTTGTGCGGTACTATTCAATGTACTTGCTGGTAATAAAGCTTATGACAAATCAAATCCAAGAAATGTGGATTTAACTGCAACAACAATTACAGAAATGGTTGAAAATACTTCAAAAGAAGCAGAAAAAGGACCTGAAAAAACATCAGGAAAGACAGTATATATAACAATAGATGATGGACCATCAAAATATACTGATCAGATGTTAAAAATACTTGAAAAGTATAATGCAAAAGCTACATTCTTCATGATAGATGGAAATATGAAAGCATATCCACAGCAGGTTAAAAATGTAGCAAATAGTACAAGTACAGCTGGATTCCACAGTGTTACACACGATGTAAAACAGCTATATAAAGCTCCAGATGCGGCTAAAAAAGAATTCGACCAGTGTTCTAAGACTTATACAGATATAACAGGTAAAAAATCAAAAGTAATAAGAATACCATTTGGTAGTAAACCTTATACTACAAAAGCTTCATATGATAATATGGTGGCAGCTGGATACAAAATATGGGACTGGAATGTCGATACTAATGACTGGAGAGGAAATTCAGCACGGATAATGAACGTAGTAAAAACTTATGGAAATGGACATAATGTAATAATATTAATGCATGAAAAACCACAGACAATAGAAGCATTCGATGCATTAGTAAAATATTATGCTGATAATGGATACGAATTTGCAGCAGTAGGACAGAATGAAAAACCTAGAAACTTCTGGTTACAGAATCTAAGTTTAAACTAAGGAGGAAGAAATATGTTTAAAAAGAAATTAGCAATAGCTTTAAGTATGGTGGCAGTTCTTTCTCTGACAGCTTGTTCAAAGGGAACTGTGGCTAAAGTAAATGACACAGAAATAACATCAGAAGATTTAAGAGTAGCAGAAGCTATATTATCTTCTGTTAACGAATATAAAACAGGAAAAAGTGCAGAAGACATGTCTAAGGACGAACAGAAAGAATTAGAAAGCATAGCAGCGACTTTCCTTGTAGATAGTGAAGTAGTTTATCAGAAAGCAATAGCAGATGGAATAACTGTAAAAGCTGAAGATAATGACAGTAGAACATCAGAGTTAAAAGCTGCATTAGAAGAAAACCCAACATTTAAAAAAGATTTAGAAGATAAAGGTGTTACACAGGAAGCTTTAGAAAACTTTATAGCAAAAGATAATGTTATAAACGCATACAGAGATGCTTTCGATGAAAAACAGACTGTATCAGATGCAGAAATACGGTCTTACTATGAAAAACACAGAGAAGAATTTAAAGAAGACATGGTAGATGCATCACACATATTATTTGCTACAGTAGATAGAAATTTAAATGCTGTATCAGATGATAAAAAAGAAGAAATCAAAAAGAAAGCAGAAGAAGTTCAGACAAAAGCAGCATCAGGAGAAGATTTTGCAGAACTTGCTAAAAAATACTCAGATGACAAAAAAACGGGTGAAAAAGGTGGAGCATTAGGATTCTTCACTAAAGATGCAAAAGATGCACTATTCACAAGAGAAGTATTTAAACTTAAAAAAGGTGATGTATCTAAGTTAATACATACTAACAAAGGATACGAAATAGTTAAGATAAACGATATAAAATCTGAAGTAAAAGCACTAGAAAAATGTAAAGAAGAAATAAAACAGAAAATACTTGATGAAAAGTATGTAAAACATGTAGAAGAACTTGTAGAACAAGCTGAAGTAAAATAAAAGGATTAGACTGTTAAGAAGGTGTATAAGAGTGAAATGTAGGGAGTTCAGATTCGAAGGAGCAGATGGGAAAGAAATATCTGCTATTAGATGGGAAAATGAGGACGAATACAAGATAAAGGGAATTGTCCAAATTTCTCATGGAATGGCTGAGAATGCAAGAAGATATGAACGTTTTGCGGAAAAGCTTACAAAATCTGGATATATAGTGTATATAAATGACCATAGAGGTCATGGTGAAAGTGAAAAATGCCTTGAGGACTTAGGTTATCTTGCTGAAAATGACGGATTTGATGTACTTGTAAAAGATATGAAGATTCTTACGGATATTATAAAAAGTGAAAATCAAGGGATTCCTGTTTATCTTTTCGGACATAGTATGGGTTCATTTGCATCACAGAAATATCTTATAGATTATGCAGATTCTGTAAATGCAATAATTCTTTCTGGATCTTGTGGAGACTTTGGATCTGTCTTGAAATTAGCAACACCTGTTATCTCATGTGTAGAATTAGTACATGGGGATAGACATAGAAGTAAATTTTTGGATAAGTTGATTTTTGGTGGAAATAATAGACAATTTAAAAATCCTAGAACAGATTTTGATTGGCTTTCAAGAGATGAAAAAGAAGTAGACAAATATATAGCAGACGACAAGTGTGGTTTTATATGTACGACTGGATTCTACAGAGATTTTATAAAAGGTCTAAAGTATATTGAAAATAAAAGAAACTTATTAAAATTGACTAATCATGTTCCTGTTTTAATAATATCTGGAGAAAAAGATCCAGTTGGAAAAAATGGAAAAGGTGTAAAAAACCTATACGACAGATATATAAAATACGGACTAAAAGATGTTTCTATGAAACTCTATAAAGATGCTAGACATGAAATATTGAATGAAATTAACAGAGATGAAGTTATGCAGGATATTGTAGAATGGCTTGGCACAAAATAAATTAATAAATATAATACTTTTTAAAAGTTGTTGATATAAAATATTGCATCCAACTAAAATAGTTTGGGTGCAATATTTTTTTACATAGATTTAAATGTTATAAAGTATTATAATTAGATTATATGAAAAATAAAGAATCAAGAAAGTAAACTTATAAAAATATTAGAAATTGATAAGTATTGAAAGGAATATAAAATGGGACTAAAAGAATTTGAATTTATTGATAAAGCTGTGGATATATTAGATGGGATGACTCCTATGCTTGTGGATATAGCCGATGAGATAGAAACATATTTTGAAAAAGTTCTGCAAGAAAAGGATCAAGAATATATAAGTATGTCTTCTAGAGTAAAATCTGAGTCTAGTCTAAGAGAAAAGATAATAAGAAATAGATACTTAGTTAGATTTGATGAAGCATCAGAAATGATGGACTTTTTACCAGATTTGATAGGAATAAGAATAGAGTGTAGATTTATTGAAGAAGAAAATAAGGTATACAGAGCTCTTAGAAGACATTTTAATAAGACAGACGATAAAATATACTACTACAATAAAGCAAATAAGAATATACAGCTTAAAATGTCTGAAAAACAGCCTAGCAGACAAAAGAATGGGTTTGAAATTTATAAAATAGATGGTATATATAAAATATTAAATAGAAATATAAACTTCGAGCTTCAAATAAAATCAATGGTAAATGTATTCTGGGGAGAAATCGAGCATAAGGTAATATACAAAAATAATACATATCTTCTTCAGGATGGATTTATAAAAGATATGATGAAAACTATAAAACAAAATCTTACAATGATAGATAAGCAGCTACTTAGTCTTTATAAAACATTCCATACACCACATGTATTTAACCGGGATATAAGTAGAAGTGAGATAGAAAAATTATTTGCAAAATTTGTATACGATATATTCTCACAAAAGATGTTACAGAGTATAGGGTTTATAGTTGACTTTAAAAAGCCTTGTGAAACTATAATAAGCTATTCTCTGGATAAAGTAGAATCTGAGGAAAAAATTCCAGAATATATGCTAAGTGAATTTAGTATGTTTGGGCAGATAGTAACTAAGGATATAGATTTTAATTCTGAGATAGAATTTGAAAGAGAGCCTGTTTTTAGAAGAGCATTTGGTGAAAGACTTGGTGCAATGTTTAGAAAAAGACTTAATACAGAGTTCCCATGGAATTTATTCTTTAGAATATTATTTGAAATAGAGCCATGTAGTAATACAGGAGACTTTGAAAACTTTATCTACTATATAAGAGATACTGTTTTAGGAAGTGAGTCAAGAAGTCAATTAAAAGAAAAATTTGGAAGAGAAGAAGGAAACAAAATAATAGATGATATATACGATGTAATAGGCGATTTCTTTGAAGAGGTTACAGGAATAGAGATACTTTATAAACAGAACCTTGAAAAAATAGCAGCCACTACAGATGATACAGTTATTTATATATGTGAAAATTATGATAGCTGCGAGGAATTTGAAAATGGTATAGGGGAATTTGAATCGTTATTTAGTGAAAAATTAAGAGATATTCTTGAATAGAATTATATGATATAATTAAAAAAGTGACAAAATAAATAAAATTTAAAAATAATATAAATATAATAACAAAATATAATATAAATTAATATAAATAAAAAGCGATAAAGTAATCAGGAGAGTAAAAATGAAAATAAATAGATTTGTTGTATTGTACCATAAAAATTGCATATATTTTGAAGAGTATCAGAAAATAGACAATTCAATTTTAGGATAAAAAAGTATGTTGGATAGATACGGTAGAGTAATAGATTACCTTAGAATAGCTATAACTGATAGATGCAATTTACAATGTGTATACTGTAAATCAGCAGATACGAAATACAGACCTGATTACATAAACGATAAACTAAAGCCAGAAGACATTAAATTTTTAATAAAGGCATTTGCAGAAAATGGAATAAGAAAGATAAAATTTGTAGGAGGTGGAGGAGAGCCCACACTTCATCCTAATTTGCCTGAATTTATAAAATGCGCAAAAGACTGTGGGATAAGGGATATTTCTCTGACTACAAATGGAACAACTTTAGCTAGAAATGCAATTGTATTAAAAGAAGCAGGACTTACAAGTGTAAATGTAAGTATAGATTCTTTAAAACAGTATAAATACAGAGCTGTTACACGAAATGGAAACCTAAATGAAGTATTAACAGGGATAGATTCGTGTTTACATCTTGGTATGAAGGTAAAGATAAATTGTGTAGCTATAAATGATTTTAATGATAATGAGCTTATAGACTTTATACAAATATCTAGAAGGATACCAGTTGATGTGAGATTTATAGAGCTTATGCCGTTTGGAGAAGCAAAGGCGATATACGATAGAGGTCATTATGACATAAAAGAGACGATAGAGTCTCTTCCTGGTATAAGAATGATTGAAAATAAGGATAAAGGCAGTATTGCAAATTATTATAAAGTAAAGGGATCTAAAGGTAGAATAGGTGTAATGACACCATTAAAATGCTCTTTTTGTAATAAATGCGATAAAATAAATGTAACTGCGGATGGTATGATGAGGCTTTGTACATATTCAAAAAATGAGATTGATTTAAAGCCCTATTTAAACAAGCCATATCTTTTCAATGAGACAATAAAATCATTTATATGGGCAAAACCTAGACACAACACTTTAATAAAAAGACAGTTTGTAAAAAATGATTTAAAAACAAAATAATTTAAATTATAAAAGTAATAGACACTTATCTAAAGGGTAGGTGTCTTTTTTATGCAAATTTTTATTTGATTCAAATAAATTTATAATAAAAAATGGATTTATAAGATAAGCAGAAGCTAGTAAAAACAACAGATACAAGAGTTATTGATAAAAGAATAAAGAAAATGATAAATAAATGATATTAATTATCAAATAAAAGCTTGATTTATAATTACTCGTGTAGTAATATAATAAACATAGAGAAACAATAACGATAATCAATATCAATAAATAAAGCGAATATAAAAATTTAAAGTAAGAAAAAGATATAAATAATTGATGCAGAGAGGAGAATAATAAAATGAATATATCATGTCTAAGATGCAGTATAAAAGGAAATATAGGGTTACAGTGTTCTTTAGTTTTGTCAGGTATAAAACCTTCAAATCTATTAATATATAACAATCATTGTGAAGGATGTATTTCAGAAGAATTAAGAAATACTGGAACTGAATATATGAAATTATATACTGGAACAAAAGAATCTGTATCAATTATTTTCAATCGAAAAAAACTGGAAGAAACTCTTTCAGATATTGAAAACAGAGAGTTTATAAAACAATATGGATATGAGATTTTTAGTGTCGATGAAGTTATTGAAAGATTAGCTATGAGATATACTGAATTTAAGGAAGGAAGAGCTGAATTTCCTCATGAAATGGGTATAGTTCTTGGTTATCCTTTGGAAGATGTTTCAGGGTTTATAGAAAATAATGGAAAGAACTATCTATACTCTGGTTATTGGAAAGTCTACAAAAATGCCGAAGAAAAAATTCGGTTATTTAAAACATATAAAGATATAAAGAAATATTTTGTAGAACAAATTGAAAATGGCAAGCAAATATATCAGATTTGTTCTGAATGTAGGGAATTTGCCGCAAAAGCTGCATAAATTAAAGAATAGTTTAGATGCAGGTAAAAAATTTATTAACTTTTAGGAGGAACTAGAAATGGTTAAAGTTGTTTATTGGAGTGGAACAGGAAATACAGAAAGTATGGCTAATATGCTAGCTGAGGGGATAAAAGAAGCAGGAAATGAAGCAGCGTTATTTAACGTTTCAGATATAGATAAAGATACATTATTAGAAGATGTTGTATTTGCATTAGGTTGCCCATCTATGGGGAATGAAGAATTAGAAGAAGGGGAAATGGAACCTTTTGTTGAATCTTTAGAAGGTGGATTATCTGGTAAAAAAGTTGCTTTATTTGGCTCTTATGGATGGGGCTCAGGAGAATGGATGGAAACTTGGTCTGAAAGAATGACAAATGCAGGAGCTGAAGTTTTAGGAACAGTAATAAGCAATGAAGCTCCTACAGCAGATACAGAAAAAGAATTAAAAGAACTAGGAGATAAACTAGTAAAAGCATTATAAAAATAAAAAATAAAATATATCTACAAAAGGCATCCTAGAAGAATTTATTTTCTTAAAATAGGATGCTTTTCTTTTTATTAAAAATAATACTTTTAAAAATAAATAGAAAATAGAAAATTTATTTTAAATATTTAAAAAAAGTATAAATACTATATATATTATGCTATAAGAATTTAGTATGTATTGTATTTGAGAATTGAATGAGGAAAGCTAAAACCTTGTTGACTCTGGATATATTGAGCGTTATATTCAATGTGTCGGCAGCTTGTGAAGAAAAGTTTCTATATGAAATACAATAACTTGTATAGCTTTAAAACAGGGGTATTAAACTAATAAACATAAAATTATACTGAAAAGGGATGATAGTTATGAATAAAAAAGCTGTAGCAATAGTTTGTGCAATATGTATTATAGGGGCTGTAGGATACGGTATGAGAGACAAATTCGGAAAAGACCATTCAGAAGAACCTAGTGTTAAAAAAGAAGAAAAAACTGAGGATTTAAAAGAATACTCTGATGACCACATAGCCTTAAATGATTTAAAAGAAATCAAAGCTGATGTACTAGATGCAAATATAAACATAAAGAAATCAGAAGATAATAAGTTCTATATGTCTTACAATTTCGAAGGGGAAAATGGAAAGGATCCACTTGTTTATAAAACAGAAGGCGACAACGGAGATAAATTAGTTATAAAAGACAAGAGAAGAGACGATCCAAATAAAGAAGGGGACTTCGAAAAGAAAGACAATAAAACAGAAAAAACAGATAAAGACAAAAAAGACGCTGACACAAATAAAGAAGAATCAAAAGATAAAAAAGAAGTTAAAAATAATATAACAATATATGTTCCAGAAGGAGCAGAATTAAAGAAAACAAAAGTAGACCTACTTTCAGGTAAGATAACAGTTGAAGACTTACATTCTAAAGAATTAAGAGTGAAATTATCTTCAGGAGATGTAGATTTAAATAGATGTTTAATAAAAGATTCTGGAGTAGAAGTATCAGACGGAAATATAACTACAACAGAAAGTAAATTTGAAGGAAAAACTGTTTTAGAATCATCAACAGGGGATATAAATGCTAAATTTATAAAAGCAGATTTAGATAAGATGAGTATAAATGCAGATACTACTGCAGGTGTTGTTAAACAGAATTTAGGTGGAAGTACATCAGAAGACGAATATTCTAGCAATAGTTCTTATGTATGGAAAGCTAAAGACCCTAAACATTCATTAGATATATACACAGTGGACGGAGATATAAGCTTAGACCTTGTAAAATAATAAAAATAAAAAAATAGAAAAGCACTAAAACCATGAAGAAAAGACTAATAAAATAAGGATACACACTTGCCGATTAAAAATCACACTGTAATAGGTGTGATTTTTTTTGTTGAAAAAAATTCTCAAAAGGTATATATTATAGCAGTAGAGACTCAAAAAAAGTTAAAGATTTAGAAAGGAATAGAAAGTATGACATTAAAAGATTTACCGATTGGGAAAAGTGCCCAAATAGTGTCAGTTGGTGGAGAAGGACAGCTAAGACAACACTTTCTTGATATGGGATTAATTCCAGGAGTAGAGGTTAGTGTTGTGAAATACGCTCCAATGGGAGACCCTATAGAGTTAAAAATTCACGGATATGAGCTGACAATAAGACTAGCAGATGCTGAAAAAATAGAAATTGTAGAAAATCGTCATAACAGAGCTAAGAAAGAAGAAAACTTAGAAGATATGAAGATAAAGAAATTTCTTAATATAGAAAAAGACCATCCAGGATATGGAGAGGAAGGGAAATACCACGATAAAAAAACAGAAAACCCTCTTCCAGATGAGGAAGTTCTTACATTTGCTCTAGTAGGAAATCAAAACTGTGGTAAAACTACATTGTTTAATCAGTTAACTGGTTCAAATCAGCATGTTGGTAACTTCCCAGGAGTTACAGTTGATAGAAAAGATGGTGTTATAAGAGGGTATAGCAATACCCTAATAACAGATTTACCTGGAATATATTCAATGTCTCCTTATAGTAGCGAAGAAATAGTAACAAGAGAATTTTTATTAAATGATAAACCTAAAGGAATAATAAATATATTAGATGCTACAAATATAGAAAGAAATTTATATTTAACAATGCAGTTATTAGAGTTAGATATACCAATGGTTGTAGCTCTTAATATGATGGATGAATTAAAGAAAAATGATGGCTCTGTGTTAGTTAGTGATTTAGAGGAATTGCTTGGAGTACCGGTTGTACCTATTTCAGCAGCTAAAAATGAAGGTATCGACGAATTAACTAGACATGCAGTTCATGTTGCAAAATATCAAGAACAACCTCTAAGACATGACTTCTGTACTCCAAAAGGGGAGTTACACAGAGGATTACACGCTGTTATGCACCTTATAGAGGATCATGCAGAAGAAAAAGATATACCAGTTAGATTCGCTGCGACAAAAATTGTCGAGGGCGATAAAATGATATTAAATGAGCTTGAGCTTTCAGATACAGAAAAAAGAATTTTAAAAGATATAGTAAAACAGATTGAAGAAGAAACAGGTTTAGATGCATCTGCTTCTATAGCTAAGATGAGATTTGAATTTATATTATCTGTATGTGATGCGACTGTAATCAAGCCAAAAGAAAGTAAAGAAAGAGTTAGAAGTAAGGAAATGGATAAGCTTCTAACAGGTAAATATACAGGAATACCTATCTTTATAGGGATAATGGGAATAATATTCTGGCTAACATTCAATGTAATAGGAAGCTTTTTACAGGGATTGTTGGAAAGTGGAATAGTATATGTAACTGGTCTAGTAGACCAATTTTTAATAAATTCAAATGTAAATGAAACACTACATTCACTTATAATAGAAGGTATATTCAATGGTGTAGGTGGGGTGCTTAGTTTCTTACCTATAATAGTAACTCTATTCTTCTTCTTATCAATATTAGAAGATAGTGGATATATGGCAAGGGTTGCATTTATAATGGATAAGCTTCTTAGAAAATTAGGACTTTCAGGAAGAAGTATAGTTCCAATGCTTATAGGATTTGGATGTACTGTTCCTGGAGTAATGGCGAGCCGTACATTGCCTTCAGAAAGAGATAGAAAAGTAACTATACTATTAACACCATTTATGAGTTGTACAGCGAAATTACCTATATATGCATTCTTTACAGAGCTATTCTTCCCAGACAATGCAGCTCTTGTAATGATAGGTCTTTATGTACTTGGAATGGCACTTGGAATAGTTATGGCATTGCTTATGAAAAAGACAATGTTTAAAGGTGAGGCAGTTCCGTTTGTTATGGAGCTTCCAAATTACAGACTGCCTGCAGCTAAAAATATAGTGCACCTACTATGGGATAAATCTAAAGATTTCCTACAGAGAGCATTTACAGTAATATTCCTAGCTACAATGGTTATATGGTTCTTACA
>Snoopy_p2__coassemble_968_pt1 | contig 17227 bp, 13 predicted proteins | sample Snoopy_p2__metabat2_high_PE_021 | metagenome-assembled genome bin Snoopy_p2 | reverse complement strand
AAATATAAGTAAATAAGAGTAAGATAATCTTATTTAACCAAACATTTGTTCTTTATTTTAAAAATATACAAAAATAGACTTACAAAAGCAAGCCTATTTTTGATAAAAAACTTTTAAATAATATATAGAATTTGATAAAAAATTACAACAAAAGGCGAAAAAAAGACGAGGAAAAATTCCTCGTCTCTAGTATATAAATTTAATTATTTTATTACACCAAGTCTTGTAGCTATTGTTTTAACTATATCTCTAGCTACACCATGTCCTACCTGATATACTGCATTTGCAGAATTAGCATTTAATTCTAATGCATTTATCTGAGCATTAGATAATTTGTTTGTAGCTAATACTATTGGAGCATTATTTTTAGATGCTAAAGTTGTTGCAGCTAATGCATCTATTAATTCTGATTTATTTTTCTGCCCATCTTTTGCAACTACTACATTTTTAGCAGCTCCAGCAAAATCATTAGTATAGTATCTAGCTATAATTTCTGCATTTGTAGCCTGTCTATTTGATCCTGATACTCTTGTAACAGCTTTAGCTACAGCTTTTATTTCTTTGTATTCATTTGCAGAAACTACTGATTCTCCACCTATAACAGTTACTTTAACATCTTCTAAAGTTTCTAATGCTTCTTCAGATATTCCACCTTTTTTAGCTACTACTATAGGCTGTCTCTGAGAGGCTGCATATGCTGCTATAGACATTGCATCTGCTTCACCTTCTGCACCTACTACAAATGCATCTTTTCCTTCACCTATTTCTTCTGCAACTAATAAAGATGTTTCTTCTCTGTTAGCTCCACCAAATCTATCTACATCGAATCCATATCCTTTTAATTCTTTTTCAACAGCTTTTGAAACAACTGATGTTCCACCTACTATTTTTATGTTTACTTCATTTAATTTTCCAACTGGAACCTGAGATATTAATTCTTTTAAATATTCTTTTGTTGCAGCTGGTAATTTATTTGATTCTGTTAATAATATTGGAGTGTGTACACCATAGTTTGCTGCTAGAGGAGCTGCTGCTAATCCATCTACTAATGAATCTCCATTTACTAGTACTATTTCCTTATTGTTTATAACTGATTTTATATTAGCTACATCTTTAGCTATTGTAACAGCTGTTTCATATCTATTATCTCCTGCTAATAAGTCAACTTTAGGATCTTTGTTAACTAACCATTTAGCTAAAGTTTCAGCTGCATTTTCATCAGTTCCTGTTACTTTGTATACAGATTTTTTATTAAATGCATCTATAGTTTCTATATGGAATCTATATACACCATGATCAGCCTTTAATTCTCCTGTATAAGGAACGTATAAAGAAGTGTTATCATCATACATCCAAACTTTATCTCCAGCTTCTTTCATTATGCTTAAAAGTTCGTGTCCTTTAGTTGTTAACATTAAGCCATCATATAAATCTTCTACTTTGTAAGCATTTCCACCTTCAACGATTTTTATTTCAGCTATTTTAGTTGCATCTATATCCTGACCTGGATTTTTTTCAGTTACTACTTTTTTAAATCCAACAACTAACTGTGCATTTGCATCTTTATTTTCAAGTTCATATCCATCTTTGTCTATAGGAGCTATAAAGTTAACTCTATCATCTCCTACTTTAAAAGTAAGAACTTTTCCTGTATATAATTCAACATCTAATATGTTTTTAGTTGAATCAAATTTAGCATCTTTTATAACTTTATATGTTCTTTTATCTGAATCATTTTCCATATCAGCTACTATTTTATTTGCTGCATTTATTAAATCTGTTTCAGACCATTTTTTAGCAACTTCAGTTTTTTCAGTTGTTGTTGAGAAATAGTTTCCTTTATCATCAACTCTATGTCCCTGATCCCATAAAGTTATAGTATCACCAACATTTAGAGTTTTAACACTTTCTAAAGTTACATCTACAGGATTTAGACCTTTAGTTAGTTTATATATTGATTTTCCAGCTAAATCTTTATTTTTGTCTGTTGTATGGAATTTTTTTGATTCCATAACTTCTCTTAATTTTGCTGTAAGTAAACCTAAATCATTAGAAGATACTTCATATGATTTAACTTCTGCTGCAAGAACTGGTGCTACACTACTTGCTAGCATTGCTCCTGCCATTACTACTGATAATCTTTTCTTATTCATTATCTTTTTACCTCCGTTTTCCTTTTTTATTCGTTACATCTCTTTTTTTCTCTATTCTCTTGCTCTTTCGACGCAATTCTTTATTCTTCCACAGTTTTATTGTACTACATTTTCTATGTAGGTGCAATAGTTTTTTGAACTAAAAGTTACATTTTCTTAACCTTTTGCATATTGACTTTTGCATTTTCCTCGCATATCCGATGTAATATCTTGTATTATACTGTAAAGCTTACTAACTGTAAACCCCCTTTTTTAAATTCGTGGACTTTTTACCCCTTTTGCGTTATAATTATATATGGGAAATTTAGATATTTCTAACATCTCTTTTTCCCCATTTCTTCCACAGAAAAACAGATACGGATTTTTCCGTATCTGTTTTTTTTATTGATTTTCTGCCATTTCCAATGGCAGAAACACTTTTTCTCGCCCCGCTCGAAAAAGAACCTAAAGCTCACGCTTTAGGCTTTCTTTAATTTTTCCCATATTTTTCTCTAATTTTTACATTTCGTAACTTTTTTGTTACTTTTAAACTCTTTTTTGTTACTTTATTGTAACTTTCAGCAATTTTTAACCACATTTTTACAATTTTCAAAATTTCTCCTCTTATTTACTTACATTTCATATATATTTGATATTTAAAAAGCCTAACGGCATTTATTTTTGTTCGCAAACACAATGTTTTTTTCATCATTTTTCAATAACTACTCTGATTCTAGTATGCTATTATAAAATTATAAAATATTACATGGAGGTACGTGATGGATTTTATCAAATCATTAATTGCAGATAATTGGACACAAATTGGAACACTTTTTTCTGTTTGTGTCGGCGGATTTATAACATATATATCAACTGTGCGTATTGAAGCAAGAAAAATTAAAATAAAACAAAGGTATGAAACTATAAAAGATACAATTATCCCTTGTTCAATTTGCTTAAAAGAGACATTAAAGAAATTAGATTCTCTACAGAAAAGAATCAGCTATATGGATATAGATCTTTATGATATTGATAAGGAGCTTGTATTTTTAAAAGAACCTTTTGAATTTTTAAATGACGATAGGATATATTTCTTCCCGTCTAGATTGAAATACGCTTTAAATTCGTACGAGGATAAAGTTAATAATTTTTTTGATACTTTAAACACTGAATGCTCAATGTACTTATCTGAGTATAACAGTTATATTTCGTATAAGCTTATTAATTGGGAATATAATGATTCTAATATCGATAATATTTCAATAGGTTATGATGGAAGAATTAGTTCTAAGGTTAAGTTTGTAGTACTAAGAAGGGATTTTAATACTTTGTTATCTAACATTAGTCATGTAAGATTCAACTATGAGGATTATTGTAATGGACCTTTTGAAAAGTATTATTCTATTTTTTTAGGCGAGGATATAAAATCAGAAATTGTCGATATGTACCAGACTAAGGTAATCGGCTCTGATACATTGGAGGATAGAGTTAAACGCTACGAAGATAGACCTAAGTCATTATCTTTTGTTGATTACTTTGATGATTCTAAAAAGAAAGAGGCTTCTCTATTTTTATCATCTAAGTTAATACGTTTTCTTAATGACTCAACTTCAAACGAAGAGGATGAGTTTTATACTAAGATAAAAAATAGACTAACCTCTTTTAGAAACTTTGAATCTTTAAATGATTCATTAAACACAACTATCAAGACTTTTGATTCTTATATAAAAAGTCATCTTGGTTAATATCTATCCCTCACTGTACGCAATGATTGCTAGTTGATTGGATAGTTAAAGAATAAAGGGCTATCGTTTATATTTTACGATAGCCCTTCTATATTATTCTTCTTCATTTAATATCCATTCACCATTTTCGTCCTGCTCAGCATCTATACCTAACTGTTCTAATACTTTAGCATACTCTTCATCACTTAGAGAGTTTAGGTATTCTGATAATGCTTCTATCTGAGCTTCATCTGGTTCAACAGCTCTTTCATACTGTTCAACATCGTCCTGGCTTATTGTTTCTATATTATCCATATCTATTTCTTTCTGTCCTAGAGCTTCTCTAGCAAATCCGAATAGATATTTTAATGTATCTTTTCTTATATTCATGTTCATTTCGTCGTACATTCTACCAGCTTCAACAGTGTACTCTTTAACTGGGTCCTTCTGTGCAGATGCCTGAAGTCCTATACCCTGTCTCATCTGATCCATTAAATCTATATGGTACGTCCAATAGCTATCAACTACAGTAAGTAGTGTTTCTCTTTCTTCAGCTTTTACCATATCTTCGCCTAGCATTATCTTTTTAAGGTTGTAGATGTTTTCTACTATTGCATAAGTCTGGTTAGCTATAGCTTCTGGAGATAATTCTGCCCATCCTGGTATTATTAATGTATTGTATGGTACGAATTCGTTGTATAAGTGAGCTACGTATTTAACGAAGTCTCGACTTTTCCCTCTTAGATATGTTTCTGTAGCGTATATTATTCTTTCTTTTATCATTTCCTGAATTTCTTCAGATATGTCTGCATTGTTAAGTACTTTATCTCTTTCTGCATATACAACTTTTCTCTGTTCGTTTATAACATCATCGTATTCAAGTACCTGTTTTCTTGTCTGGAAGTTTTTACCTTCTATTGTTTTCTGTGCTTTTTCTACAGTTTTAGTAAGCTGTTTACTTTCCATACCACCAAATTCGTCTGGAGTTATTTTTTTAGAAAGTTTTTCTATAGTTTTACCACCGTAAAGTTTTATTATTTCATCTTCTACACTGACGAAGAATCTTGATTTACCTGGGTCTCCCTGACGTCCAGAACGACCTCTAAGCTGGTTGTCTATACGTCTTGATTCATGTCTTTCAGTACCTATTACGTAAAGTCCGCCTACTTCTCTTACTTTTTTAGCTTCTTCAGGATCTCCTGCACCAAGTTTTATATCTGTACCTCTACCTGCCATATTAGTTGCTATTGTTATAGCTCCTAATTTACCAGCTTCAGCAACTATATCTGCTTCTTCTTTATCCTGTTTAGCATTTAATACTTTGTGCTGTATTCCCTGTTTTTTAAGTAATTCTGATAATTCTTCAGATTTTTCAACAGATACAGTACCTACTAGTATTGGCTGTCCTGTTACATGTGCTTCTTTTATTTCTTCAACAACTGCTGCATATTTCTGTTTTTCTGTTTTGTATATTCTATCGTGTAAGTCTGCTCTTAGTACTGGTTTGTTTGTAGGTATCTGAACAACGTTCATGTGGTATATTGATTCAAATTCCTGTTCTTCTGTTTTAGCAGTACCTGTCATTCCTGATAGTTTTTCATATAGTCTGAAGAAGTTCTGGAATGTTACAGTTGCCATTGTTCTTGATTCACCTTTTATTTCAACGCCTTCTTTAGCTTCAACAGCTTCGTGAAGTCCATCTGTGAATCTTCTTCCCTGCATTACCCTTCCTGTAAATTCATCGACTATTAGTATTTCTCCATCTCTTACAACGTATTCTACGTCTAAGTCCATCATTTTGTGTGCTCTAAGAGCCTGATTTATAGCGTGGAATATTTCCATATTTTCTATATGAGTTATGTTTTCTATTCCATAGAATTTTTCTGCTTTTTTGATACCTGCTTCTGTGAAAGCTACTGTGTTTTCTTTTTTATCTTTTTCGTAGTCTTCTTCTTTTATTGTTTTTAGGAACGCATTAGCAACTTTGTATATTTCAGTTCCTTCTGCTCCCTGACCTGCTATTATAAGTGGTGTTCTTGCTTCGTCTATTAATATAGAGTCGACCTCATCGACTATAGCAAATTTAAGTTTTTTCTGTACTTTTTCTTCATTGCTTTTAGCCATGTTATCTCTTAAGTAGTCAAAACCAAATTCGTTGTTTGTTCCATATATTATGTCAGCTTCGTACTGAGCTTTTCTTTCTTCGTGAGTCTGATCAGCTATTATAACCCCTGTTGTTAATCCTAAGAAGTTGTATACCTGTCCCATTTCTTCAAGGTCACGCTGTGCAAGGTAGTCGTTGACAGTTACAACGTGTACCCCTTCTCCAGTAAGACCATTTAAGTAAACTGGTGCTACGGCAACTAATGTTTTACCTTCCCCAGTTTTCATTTCAGCTATTTTTCCCTGATGAAGAACTACCCCACCTATTAGCTGCACTCTGTACTGTCTCATTCCAAGTACTCTCCAAGAAGCCTCTCTAGCAACAGCAAATGCTTCAACTAATATATCGTCTAAAGTTTCTCCATTAGCTAATCTTTCTTTAAATATGTTTGTCATATTTTTAAGTTCATCATCGCTCATAGCTTTGAATCTATCTTCTTCTGCATCTATTTTATCTACTATGGCATTTATCTTTTTTATTTCAGCCTCATCAGACTTACTAAGTATTCTGTCTAAAAGTGACATTTAGAATTTCCCCCTTTTATATCTAATTAGATTTTCTCTTATTTATTACATCTTTTAATAATTGTTATCGAGTCTTCCACACTGTACGTTCACTCTTTACATTAGTTTAAAACGTACTATTTCTATTATATTATAATTGCTGATTTATGTATATAGTCAAAGAAAAATAATTGTGCATTTAATATCTATTTTTCTTATTTTCACTTTATTTTTATAGCTTTTTCATTGTGTTTATATTCTTACCTTATTGTATTAATTTATTTTTACGATTGATAAAATGATGTCATTACGTTATAATTAGACTTACTTGAAATTTTGTTACATTCAAGTGAATTCTTCCACACGTTTCCTTAGGGAAACAAAAAAGGACAAGATTCTAACTGCTATCCTAATGGATTTGCGGTTATCAATCTTGTCCTTCTTTTTTTATTTAATTTTATTAATGTATTTTCTTCTTATTCTTAGAGTAGCTCATACATTCTTTTACGTATCTTCTTACTGTAGATAAGCTTAGTCCACAGTAAACAGCTGTTTTTGAGTAGTCTGCACCTGTTTCCAAAAATACTTTGTAAACATATCTTTTTCTTTTCTTCTCTATTATATTTTCGTATTTTGGTAAATACAGGTTCCGTCCTCCACAAAATGCCACCATTATTCGATATGCATCTATGCCAACTGTTTCAGCAACCATTCTGTATTTTGGCTCTATATCATCTAAATCAAATTCTAGTTCTGACATAGCCTTTCTGTGTTTCCTCTTTTCAGCCTCAAATTTTTCTATCTCCTTTTTGTTGCCATCTGCTTCCAATTTCTTTTTCTCATCCTCGTTTTTATCATCCCCTGCTGATTTTTCTGCTGAAGCTTCTTTTTGAGAATTATCTTTTTCTAGATTATCCTCTGACTCTAAATCAGCTTCTGAAGTTTGTTCATCATCTTCCAATGTCAAAACTTCCTTCTTATTTGCTTTTCCCTTGAGCATAATTGATCCTCCTAGTTAATATAAATTTTTTCTTTTCCCTATTTCTAGTTTATTTAACTTATAATGTCAAAGTTTTTATCCACCCTTCCAGGGCCCCTAAAATTTAGAAGGGTGAATAATTTTATTCATGATAAATAATCACTGAATAATTTAATTAATATCTATTTTTTTAACTATATATTAAAATTTCCTTTGACATATATATAATATTACATTTTTATAAAAAATAAAATAGATTTGACACGAAATGCATTTTTTTGCACCGAAAGTGCCTTTTTTTGACACGAAACTTCATTTTAAATCATGAAATAAATTTTAATCTACATCTTTTGTAAAAATGATTCTATTATTTTAGATAATCCATTTATGCTATCAGATAATGTACTTACCTTCGTTTCGATTCTTATTAAAAGGAAAATTGACACTGCTATAGGAAATCCTACATTTGCAATTAAGTTCCGTAATTCATTTTCCATGCTACTTCACCTCAGTTGCTTTTACACAACTAAATCGTGTACTGTTTCATCTGTTGTGATTATTTTAGCCTCTGCAGTTGCAACTATGTCTGCTCCTTTAACTGCAAATATGTTTTTCTGGACTATTAGATCCATTGCATTTTTTATTTCCTGTTCTTCTATTGCTTCTTTAGGTTCATCTAAAGATATTATTAATGTTTTTCCGTTATCTGTTTTAAATTTCATTGCAAGTCTTTTTCTTATCATATTACTATTCTCCTTATTTTTAGTTTTAATGTTTTTTATTTACATTTTTTAATGCTTTTTAATGTTATTAAATATGCTTTCAATATTTTTTATAACTTTTGATAATTTTGTTCTTATTTGTTTTAATTGTTTGAGTTTGGTTAATTGTTTTGAGTTATATGTTTTATTATGTTTTTTATTTTGCTAATAATTAGCTTTTTAAATTTTATAGACTTTCTTCGTAATCTGTGTCGTCTATTTTTGCTATTTTGTCTGCTGGTACTTCAAGCAATCCTGATAATGCTTTACCTACCGCATGAACATCTTCCATCTTTGCATCTGCTTTTAGATTTTTGATGTTTTTTAATTTGTATTTCATTTCACCTCCTTCTAACTTTCCGTTCTCGAATTTAAGTCTTAGTATTGATGGGTTTTTTCTTTCTGTAACTGCCATTTTAGTTACCTCCTTATATATTTTATTCAGGCTTTTCCCTTGCCTGTGACTATAGTATAGGATTTTAAAAGGTTTAATTCTAACACCAACTGAAACTTTCTTCTGAAACAGAATCTTTTAAAATTAAAAGCTTTATAAAACGAAAAAAAGACTATTGCAGTTATTAAAATGTAATTTATATAAGTATCATTTGTACTTTATATAAGTTTCATTTTATAATTGCAATAGTCTTTATTTATCTAGTTTATAGAATTTATTTAATTTATGCTCTTTCTTTATTTTATAGACTTATTTGTTTAGTTTATAGTCTTTCTTTATTATAATTTTTACTTTATGGGTTTAAGAAGTCGGTATAGAATCCGTACACACCGCTCTTTCTTAATTTGTCCACTGTTTTTTTATTGTTGTATGTGTTCATATACAATTTAATTCCCTTCGCATTACACTTGTCTACTAAAGATTTTGTGTAAAGTTTTGAGTCTATTGTAAGAACTTTTATTCCGTTAAATGCACATAAATTAGTTATCCTATCTTCATTTACCTTGTTCATTGTGTAGCAGGTAAATAGCATCGAGTCAAAATCATGTACATTTAAAATCCGTTTGTATGTAGAATCATTGTACGCCTGAGGAATTATCCTAGAAAGCACATCTCCACTGGATTCTTGTACTATTTTTTCGTATACCTTTCTTATAGTCGCATCTTTTGTAGATTTTGAATCTATTATAAGGTACATGTCCCTATGCTCTGACATATAATTTACTATGTCCTTAAAAGACATTGTGTTATATTTTCCATAAGGCTTTAATTTTTTAAATTCGCTAAGTGTAGGCCTTTTGCTACTGTATTTTGTAGGTATTTTCATATCTTTTAGGTTGTCTTTGCTAAACGAATGCCATGCTATTAATTCATCATCACTAGATAAGTTTATATCTACCTCAAATACTCTAAACCCTTTTTTATAATTGTACTCCATAGCCTGTCTTGAATTTGTGTAGTCTTTTCCGTCTATTCCACCCATTGCATGTGCTATGTATCTGTATTTTGTCCAATCGTAATTAAATCTATCAATTCCGCCTGAATATCCAACAGCCCTTGCTATAGAGTTTTCTGGGATATTTCCTAGAGCAATTATTTCCCTTGCACCGCTTAAAACTGTAGGATTTGTGTTGTAGTTTATCAATACAAGTGGCTTACTTGTACAAATTGAACATGCAACAGATGCAATTGTATAATCATTTTTGTCTACTATGTAAAAATCTTTTGGATTTGAGTAGAATCTATCTATTATTAATTTATTTGTAGCGTATCTATCTTTTCCACCGATTCTTTCAAAATCTTTTAGGCTATTTTGCACAGAGCTATTTACAACAGAAGTCCCACCTACTATATATCTTTTAGATGCACTGTTTGCAAATTCTTTTAAGTCGTTATCAATAGATTTTCCATTTGTAAGCAGGATTGGAGCTTTTTCTCTATAAGCTACTGGTGATGCAGACACTATATCTGCTTCTCCTCTCACTCCATTTGCAAGAAATACCTTGTCTATACTTCCATTTCCAATCACTTCTTTTGCAACTTGGTAAGATGTTTCGTATCTATTTTTTCCTCCTAGCCTAGTTACATTTTTTCCTTTGCTTTTTAAATTTTCTTCTATTGATTTAGATACTGCCTTTTCACTACCTATTATATAGATATTATTTGCAGCATTTAATCGACTTTGAGTTTCTTCTGGAATTTTGTTTGCAGATGTAAGAAGTATTACACCGTTTTTCGCACCTGCAAGGGCTGCTGCACTCAGTCCATCAGCTACTGTATTGTCCATATTTACCAATATAATAGAAGAATAGCTTCTCATATCATATATTTTAGCTGCTGTTTCATAGTTATTTTTCCCTTTAATTCGTTCCAGTGTGTTTAGCGCACTAGTTGGAGTAACAACAGATAAAACCATCATCGCCGACAAAACTATTGTCGTTATCTTTTTTCTTATCATATTTTCCCCCTATGTATGCTATTTTTGTTAATCTTCTTTTATTCTATATTCATTTGTACTACTTAGAGCCACATCATTTTCTCCTAATTGTTTCACGTCTACCTCATCCCCAGGTTTTACGCTTCCTCTTTCAATCTTAGCAGTTACTCTTCCTGGTTTTACAAAAGTAGTCTCTAATTTTTTGCCATTTAAGAATATATGGCTGGATTCAGTAAAGTTTTCTCCATCCACAGCTAGTGTACTTCCCTGAATTTTTACATCTTTTATCTTAATTTCGTCAATTCCCATTTTTAGTGTATTTTCTTTCTGTTTTTCACTATCTTTTAGGTAATATTTCTTGCCGAATAGTATATCGTACTGTACTAATTCATTCTTTTTCTTAAAATCTTTGTCGTCTTTCATATATGCATGGAATTTTTCAATAGGTCCATACTTAACTCCAGCATATTTTAATGTATTTTCTCCTATTTGATAAGACTCTTTTATTGCATTTTCTTCTTTAGGAATTTTGTATGTAGAGAAGTATGCATAAGGAGATACATATTTTTCTAAAATTTCATGTTCTCCATATAAGTAGTTTAGCTTAGGCATGTGATCTCCATAGTAAAGTACTATTGTATCTTCGCCTGTCTGTTTCTTTCTCTCTACTAACATATCATCAAGCTGCTTAACAAATTCATCCATTTCTCTTATCTGCTCGCAGTAGTAGTATATCTGATTTTTAAATTCCTTAGGTATATATCCACTTACTTTGCAGGGATATGTTTTGTCCAATATCTTTGTTGGATAGTTTGAATGACCTTGAACAGATATTGTAGTTACAAAATCCTTTTGCTTTGTAGAATCCATAGCTTTTTTTATGTATTCAGTAAGTATATAGTCTTTTGGCCATTTTAATGGTGTATATTCTAACCCATTCATATATTCAACAGATGTATACGTATCAAACCCAAGATTTTTATATCCTTTATCTCTATTATAGAAATTCCCCTTGAAATTGTGTATTGCTTGTACTCCAAATCCTTGTTTTTTCAATGTTGTAGCAAGTGAGTTTGAAGGTTTTTCCTTTACTATTGATGTATAAGGAATTTCTCCTTCAAGAAGGTAGTCAAAATTGCTTCCTGTAAGCATTTCAAATTCTGTTCTTGCAGTTCCTCCACCAGTTGTAGGCACATTCATATACCCACTTGTATTTTCTTTCATTAATTTTCTAAAGTTTGGTATTGGATCCATTCCAAAATGAACTTTTGGTATTATTGTAGGGTCCATAAATCCTTCAAGCTGAACAATTAATATATTTGGCGCATCTTTTTCACTCTTGATTGCTCTTTTATCCGCCTTTTCCTTTGCATCCACTTCAGCTCTAATTTTTTCAATAGTTTCTTTACTATATCCCTCTGGCTCTTTTCTCAAATATCCAAAGTATGAATCAAACAGAGAGTATAAAAAACCTTTTGCTTCATAAGATTGTTGTATATTCCAAGGAACATCTTCAAGATATCCAGAATGCATAAACTTCATAGTTGCTCCAGTAAATACAAACACAACTACAAGCCAAGCAGATATACCTGCTATTCCATTAAATCTTTTCTTATCTCTATCAAGTCTCCAAACAAATATAAATCCTGCTACAAAGACCGCAATCACTATTACCGCTATAATTATCATCTTTAAGTCGATAAATTTTTCAGCTATACTAAGTCCATCACCTAAAGAAAATAAATCCATAAATGCTATAGGCATACCTCTAAATTCTAAAATCACTCTATTTATAATACCTATAGCCAATAAAATAAACGATGTTACACATAGAGATGCTTTTTTATGCTTGAATAGGAACATAATCCCATTTATTGCAAATATTAAAAGTATATTTAAAAAGAATGCAACTGTATGCTCAGTAAAAAACTCTCCCATAGTTGAAAGAGTGCCTCTAGATAGCCACTCTATAACAAAGAAAAGTATTAGTGATGTTACAGACCACATCGCAACTTCTTTTAAAGTTTCTTTATTCATAAAAAAGCTCAATTTACTTTTTTTATCATTTCCTATATTTCTATAATTTATTTTTTTATCATTATTTATATAGCTTCTTTTACTATCTTTATTTCTATAATTTTTTTTATTATCTTTATATCCACTCTTTTTATTATCCATCAATACACCACCTTGTCATAAATATTGACATAATATAAATATCAACATCACATAAATATCAACATTATATATCAATATCTAGATATATTAATATCTCAACATTTTTATATTTTAAAACATCAATATTTTATTACATTGTTAAATTTTTGTAACTTTTAAACACAAGTATATCATAGCTTCCTTACTTTGTCCTTAACATTTAAAAATATTTCATACTTTTATCATAAAATCTTTAACTTTTTCTTTAAAATGAATAATTTTCTTAATTTTTTGTTCATTCACAAATAATTTTTTAATCAAAAAAATCCCAAAAATAAAACTTTTGTAATCTATATACAAAAAAACGGATAGCCTAGGCTATCCGCATTTTTATTAAAAATTTATTATCTTTCGCATTCCTGGTTAGCAACTGTACAAGATGTTTTGCATGCTGACTGACAAGAAGTCTGGCATTCACCACATCCACCTTTAGATGCACTGTTTTTTAAAGTAGCTTTAGATAAAGTTTTTATATGTTTTTTTGACATTTTAAAGTCCTCCATTCATAGTATTATTTTTAATTATAACATATATACATACATATTTCCAATAAATAACCCTTCTTTTTTTAGATAAATAATCAAAAATAACAAAGTAATTAATGATATAAACTCTGAACCTCCCACGACTAAAGTCACGAGTGTTCTTGGCTAGTTTAATAAACCAACTTTTCCCAAGTATGAAAAAGGAGACCTAATAAAAAGTCTCCTCCATAATTAAAAAATATTATTTTTCGTCTTTTTCTTCTTTAGCAGGATCTGCTATTTCATGTTTAACTTCTTTCTTTTCTGTAACAGTTCCTATAGCCCATTTTTCGAAAGGCATTTTAGTTCTGTTTGGTCCAACTTCAAGAACAACTCTTTCTTCTTCAACTTTTGCAACAGTAGCACAAAGTCCTCCTATTGTAACAACTTTATCCCCTACATTTATAGAGTCTCTCATCTGTTTAAGTTCTTTGTCTTTTTTCTTCTGAGGTCTTATTAATAAGAAGTAGAATACTGCAAATACTACTACCCATAAAACTAAACTCATAATTAACTGCTGTGTTGGCATAATAATCTCTCCTTTTAATGTACAATATTACCTTTTCTCTCAAGGTCTAAAGAATATTATAACTCATTTGTATGTATATATCAAATGTATATTAGGAAGAAGAAAATACAACTACTCACTGCTCCAGGCTTCAGCGTCCCATTCATTAATATAACACCTTTATAAGAATGGGATATGTTGCATTTTCTGAGCATTTTTACAGATACGATATTTATAAAATGATAAAGGCTATTATCAAATATTTTGTATGCAGCACTTTTCAAACGTAAAACACAAGTAATTCGCATCGACAATTCTGCAAGCGCCACATACATTGAAATGTGTTACATAAAATATGTGGCGCTGAAGCCTGGAGAAAGAATACTTGTGTTTACGTTAAAGGGCTGCTACAAAATCTTGTAACAGCCCTATCATTTTATAATTCGTATCCGTATTTTGTGAAGAATTCTTCTCTGAAATCAAGTAATCTATCTTCTCTTATTGCCTGTCTTATGTTTTCCATTAATTTTAATAAGAAGTGAAGGTTGTGAGTAGTTATTAATCTCGCACCTAACATCTCATTAGTTTTTATAAGATGTCTTATATAAGCCTTAGTGTAGTTTCTGCAAGTATAGCAATCACATTCAGGATCAAGTGGAGTGAAATCTTCTGCGTAAGTCGCATTTCTAACAACAACTTTTCCCTGACTTGTCATTGCAGTACCGTTTCTCGCAATTCTTGTAGGTAGAACACAGTCAAACATATCCACCCCTCTTATTACACCTTCGATTAAATCATCAGGACTTCCAACACCCATTAAATATCTTGGTTTGTCCACTGGCATAAATGGAGTAGTGTGTTCTAATATATCGTACATCATCGGTTTTGGCTCACCAACACTTAGTCCACCTATTGCGTAACCTGGTAAATCTATTGCAGTTATTTCTTTTGCTGACTGCTCTCTTAAATCCTTGTACATTCCACCCTGGATTATTCCAAATAGTGCCTGTTTTTCAGGATTTTTGTGAGCTTCTTTACATCTTTCTAACCATCTAGTAGTTCTTTCTAGAGAATTTTTTACATATTCTCTACTCGCTGGATATGGAGCACATTCGTCAAATGCCATCATTATATCAGAACCTAATGCGTTCTGTATTTCCATAGCCTTTTCTGGAGTTAGGAAATGTTTAGAACCATCTAAGTGTGATCTAAATTCAACACCTTCTTCAGAAATTTTTCTAAGTGGCCCAAGTGAGAATACCTGGAATCCACCACTATCTGTTAATATTGGTTTGTCCCAGTGCATGAATTCATGAAGCCCTCCAGCTTTTTTCACTAATTCGTGGCCTGGTCTTAGGTATAAATGGTATGTATTTGATAGGATTATCTGTGATCCTATTTCTTTTAATTCTTCTGGTGTCATTGATTTAACTGTTGCCTGAGTTCCAACTGGCATGAATATTGGAGTTTCTATATCGCCGTGTGGAGTGTGAAGCACACCTAATCTCGCACCACTCTGTTTACAAGTTTTTATTAATTCGTAAGTTACTGCGTACATCTTCTCATCCTTTCTTTTAAGTATTTTTGATTATTTAATGAGTTACTATTACCTAACTCTCAACTTCTTCATCTTTTTCTTCATTTTTCTGGCAAGTACACACATGATTCTTATCTTTTCTATTTCTGCAGAATATTGGAAGTGCCTTGCATACAAAGTCTACCTTGTGATCCTCTAACGTCTTTTCATTTTCATCATCTTCATGATGGTCTATTAAGTATTTTTTTATTATAAATAACCCAGCTATTGCAATTACTCCTAAAAGTATCTCTAACATGCCCTCTTTTTTAGGGATTAAAAGCATTTTTCTCGCAATCGCATATAAAAGTGCTTCTATCAGTGCTCCTGGTAAATGTAGTGAAAGCATTACAACAAGCTCAACTCCTATAACCAGAAGTAGTATCTGCCCAAGCATGTCATTTAGCTGTTCATACTGAATTATATTCTCAAAATTAACTATATAAGTGTCCCATATAAGTCTCAGAACATCTATTGTTCCCAAAAATACAGCGATTAATACAACTGCTGCAAGAATTTTTTCGAAAATAAATGCTGTATTTAAAATAAACCCATTCTTTTTGTGCTTCAAAATTCTCAACCCCTAGTTTAAATTTTTAAATCTATTTGAAACATTTTATTATACATTTTTTTCTTAATATTATTATGCATTTTATCTTAATTATTATTATACATTTTAATTTCTTGATATTTTATACTCTAATCACTTCTATCAACATATTTACTATTTTATAAACATTGCATCCCCAAAACTAAAGAATCTATATCTTTCCTTTATAGCTTCATTGTATGCATTTAACACATGCTCTCTTCCACATAAAGCACTTACTAACATTATTAATGTAGATTCTGGTAGGTGGAAGTTTGTAATTAGGTTGTCTAGCACCTTGAATTTGTATCCTGGATAGATGAATATATTTGTCCATCCGCTCTTTGCAGTCATGTGTCCATCTTCTTCGGCAGCAGATTCTATTGTTCTACAACTTGTAGTTCCAACGCATATTACTCTATTTCCATTTTCCTTAGCTTTATTTATTTTGTCCGCTGCTTCCTGAGTAACCATGTAAAATTCTGAGTGCATTTCGTGATTTAGAACATCGTCAACTTTAACTGGTCTAAATGTTCCAAGCCCAACGTGTAGAGTTACAAATGCTATATCCACACCCATTTCTTTTATTTCATCTAACAACTGATTAGTGAAATGTAGCCCAGCTGTTGGAGCTGCAGCAGAACCATTGTGTTTAGAATAAACTGTCTGGTATCTTTCTTTTTCCTCTAATTTTTCTGTTATGTATGGAGGAAGTGGCATATTTCCTAGCTCATCTAATATTTCCTCAAATATTCCGTCGTAGTGGAATTTTATAATTCTCGCACCTTCATCAGCCATTCCAACTACTTCACCTATTAACTTTCCTCCACCAAATGAGAACTTAGTTCCTATTTTTGCTCTCTTTCCTGGCTTAACTAGTGATTCCCAAGTGTCATCCGTGTTTCTTTTTAAAAGTAAAAACTCTATCTTTCCACCTGTATCCACCTTTTCACCGATTAATCTCGCAGGTATAACTCTAGTATCATTTAAAACTAGACAATCACCTGGTTTTAGGTATTCCTTGATGTCTCTGAAAATTCTATGTTCAATTTCTCCTGTTTCTTTATCAAGAACCATAAGTCTTGATGAAGATCTATCTTCTATAGGAGTCTGAGCAATTAATTCCTGTGGTAAATCAAAATTAAAATCGCTTGTCTTCA
>Snoopy_p2__coassemble_954_pt1 | contig 17356 bp, 12 predicted proteins | sample Snoopy_p2__metabat2_high_PE_021 | metagenome-assembled genome bin Snoopy_p2 | reverse complement strand
GGATAATCGGTATATACCTTATGAAAATATAGAACAACTAAAATTTTGTATTTTAACATAAGAAATACGATTATTTTAAAAAGTTAATAGCTTATAGGAGGACAATATGGGAAGGTTTAAAAAAGCAATTGCGACACTTCTAGTTGCTTGTATGACAATGGTTACTCCAGCGTCATTAGGTATGGCTAAAGTTTCTGCTAACGAAGCCAACAAAACAAAAATGAGTGTATACTCAATAGATGCAGGTAGAAAATTTTTCTCAGTAAATCAGATTAAAGAAATAATCGACACTGCAAACAAAACAGGATACACACATGTTCAGTTATTATTTGGTAATGATGGATTAAGATTATTACTAGATGACATGACAATTACGGCAAATGGGAAAACGTATGCGAGTAATGATGTCAAAAATGCAATAAAAAGCGGAACAAAAAAATATTATGACGATCCAAATGGAACAGTTTTAACACAGAAAGATATGGAATCTATATTAGCATATGCTAAATCAAAAAACGTTAAAATAATTCCAGTTGTAAGTAGTCCAGGACACATGGACGCTATATTAAATGCAATGGAAACTTTAGGAATAAAGAATCCAAAATTCAACTATCAGGGAACAGTTTCTAAAACTACTTTAGACTTAGCAAACAAAAATGCAGTTGAATTTACAAAAGAATTAGTTGAAAAATACGCAAAATACTTCAGCGGAAAAGTAGAATACTTCAACTTCGGTGCAGATGAATATGCAAATGATGCAACTTATCATGGACCAAGTAAAAAATCAGGATTCCTAGTTCTTCAGGAAGAAGAATTATACGACGACTTTATAAGATACATCAATGAAATATCTTCTATGGTAAAAGAAAACAACATGAAACCAATATGTTTCAATGATGGTATATACTACAACAAAGACGAAAAAAATGGAACAGTAGATACAGACATAACAGTAGCATATTGGACTCCAGGGTTTGATAGATATTCTCCAGCTCCAGCTAAATTCTTAATAGAAAAAGGATTTAAAATATTAAATACAAACGACAACTGGTACTATGTTGTTGGACGTAACGGAGCAGGTTGGTGGTATGGTTCTGGAATGGCCACTGACAGTATGAAAAAATTCAAATTCGACAGAGTTGTTGGAACTGCTGACGATGAAAAACCACTTCCAATAGTTGGTAGTATGGCTTGTACTTGGTGCGATGAACCTAAGAGCACATATGACCCAACAGTAGTAAAAGGTTTAATGGAATTATTTGCTAGTGAGAACAAAGATTTCATATATCCAAAAGCTAACTATGTTAATGTTGAAAATGCAATAGCAAAAGCACCAAAAGATTTATCAAAATACACTGAAGAAACAGCTTACAATTTAAATAAAGCAATAGCAGCTGTAACATACGGTGAAAAATTAGAAGATCAGAAAAAAGTTGATGCTATGGCATCTGAAATAACAAAAGCTACTAAAAACTTAAAAGTAGCTACAAGTAAAAAGAAAAAATCTGCTATATTCTCAATAGATGCAGGTAGAAAATATTTCTCAAAAGATCAGTTAATGCAGATAATTAACAAAGCTCACAAAAACGGATACACAGATGTTCAGTTAATATTAGGAAACGATGGACTTCGTTTTGCATTAGATAATATGGACATAACTGTAAACGGTAAAACATACAAAAGTGAAGATGTTAAAAAAGCTATAACTAAAGGAAATGAATTATACTACAATGATCCTAATGGAGACTATTTAACAGAAGCTGAAATGAATGAAATATTAGCTTTAGCAAAAAGATTAGGTATGGGTGTAATACCTGTAATAAACTCTCCAGGACACATGGATGGTATATTAAATGCTATGGAAGCTTTAGGAATACAGAATCCTCAGTACAGCCACAACGGTAAAAAATCTACTAGAACAATAGATTTAAACAACAAAGAAGCAGTAGCATTCAACAAAGAATTAGTAAAAAAATATGCAACATACTTTGCTGAAAAAGGAAGTAAAGTATTCAACTTCGGTTGTGATGAATATGCAAATGATATAGATTCATCTAAAGAAGGATACTACAATGGATGGAGTAGACTTCAGGGTGAAGGAATGTATCCTAAATTTGTAACTTATGTAAATGACTTATCAAAAATAATAAAAGATGCTGGAATGAAACCAATGTGCTTCAATGACGGTATCTACTACAATAAAAAAGATGAGTATGGCAAATTCGATAAAGATATAATAATATCTTATTGGACAGCTGGATGGTGGGAATTCTACGTAGCTCCAGCAGCATACCTATACGACAAAGGACATCAGATATTAAACTTAAATGATGGATGGTACTGGGTATTAGGAAGCCATAAAACAGAAGATAACAAACTTCCATACAAATACGAAGATGCTATGGCAAACATAGAAAAATTCGACTTCAATAAAGTTGCAGGAGATAGCTTAGCTGTTCCTACAATAGGAAGTATGCAGGCTGTTTGGTGTGATGAACCATCTAAAGAGCATGATATGGAAAAAGTAATGAACTTAATGGATGCTTATTCAGCAAAACACACTACATACCTAAAAAGACCAGGTATGAAAGTTAATGTTGTTGAAAGAATAGAAGGCGAAAATAGATACGCAACTTCTTTAGCAGTAAGTAAAAAAGCATTCTCTAAAGCAAATAAAGTATTCTTAGTATCTGGAGAAAAATTCCCAGATGCATTAAGTGCATCTTCTTTAGCTGCTAAAGGAAATGGTCCAATATTATTAGTAAACGACAAAAATGTAGATAAAATACTTTCTGAAGTAGAAAGATTAAAAGCTAAAGAAATAGTTTTAGTTGGTGGAGGAGCTATATCATCTTCTAACAAAACTAAAGTAAAAGAATTTGCTAAAGAAAATTCAGCAACTGTATCAGAACTTTCAGGAAAAGATAGATATGCTACAGCTGTAAAAGTTGCAAACCAGACTATAGCTAGATTTGGAAATAAAGGAAAAGTTATAATAGCAGACGGAAGAAATTATCCAGATGCTGTATCAATAGCTCCTTATGCTTCAAAAGAAGGAATACCAGTACTTTTAGTAAATGGAAACAAAGTTTCAAACGATGTTAAAAACTTCGTAAAGAAAAATAATATAAAAGAAGCTATAATAGTTGGTGGAACAAAAGCTGTTGGAAAAGAAGTAGAAAAATCATTCAAAAAGGTAGTTAGAATAGCTGGTGCTAATAGATATGAAACATCTACAAAAATAGCAGAAAAATTCTTTGCAAAAGCAGATGGAATATTCATGGCTAGTGGAGAAGAATTTGCAGATTCATTATCTGTAAGCTATTATGCAGGTAAGAAAAATACACCAGTTGTACTTACAAGACCAAATAGACTTCACGACAACACAAGAAAATACATGGAAAACAATAAAAACAAAAAATACTATGTTATAGGTGGAGAAAACGCAGTTACTTCAAACCTATTCAACTAAATTTAGAATATGAAAAAAGTCGCCAATATGAAAATATTGGTGGCTTTTTACATGTATGATTAATAAATTAAAAAGAAAATTATTGAAATATGGTATAGAGTAATGGTAAAATAGTATAGTACGAAATGTATTAAGAATATAAAGACTAAAAACAAAAACAAAGCTAAAAACAAAAAATGGCCCGATATTCAGATCGGGTCATTTTTTGTTTTTGGTTATTTATTCAAACTATCATAAGAAATTCCAAAATAATTCGCTACAAAGTAGATAAAAGTCTTTGCAGCAGGAGAAAGGTCTTTAAACTTCTTCATAGAAATGCCTAATTTTCTAGAATAACTAGGCTCTAAAGGAAGATAGTTTATTCTATGCTTTTCCTTTTCTATAACTAGCTCGGTTGAAATACTCCACCCAAGATTATTTTCTACCATGGAGATAATAGAATAATCATTTTGGGAAGAAAAACGTATCAAAGGTCTAATATTTTCGGATTTTAAAATATCGTAGACTCTATTATTATAAGATAGCTCAGGTATTATAAATTTTTGTCCGTTGAAGTTTTCTACAGGGAAAGTATTCATATTTTCTACTGAAAAAGATTTTGGGAAAATAGCTACATACTTATCTTCTAGTATATGTAAAAACTCTAACTCAGAGCTATTATCGTATTCGGAAAATGCAAAATCCACCTTTGATTCAGTTATCCAATCATTAAGATCCTTTACGCCGCCTTCTTTTAGATTAATTATTATATTTGGATGCTCCATATTAAATTTGTTTATTATATCTGGAAGCCAATTAACAGATATGCTTGAAAAAGTTCCTATATTTAGAGAACCTACCTCAAGACCTTTTATATTGAATATAAACTGCTCCAATTTTTCGTTTTCAGACATTAAAACCCTAACTTTTTGAAGGAAGTCTCTACCTATAGGTGTAAGATGAACTCCATACCTATCCCTTATAAATAATTGAAGCCCTAAATCCTTTTCTAATCTTTTTATTGAATGGCTAATTCCTGATTGAGTATAACCCAAAAGTTCTGCTGTATATGAGATACTATTTGTCTCAGCAACAGAGACGAATATCTTATAAGTGTTTATATCCATAAAATTTATCCTCCTAGTTATTAGCTTGTTTTAGATATTAATATATGTCATATCTAAAATATTTTTTTGTCGCTTTTAATATATCAGTCATCAAAGTATACTATAAATATAATAATAGTTCAATTAATAATTAAAAAACAATTTCTCTTTAGATTATAATTCTGGGACAAAATCTATTAGAATTGTTTAAAAAGAAAAGCATAATATCAATAACTGAGCTGGTTGGTATATGCAATGGGTAAAAGATTTATAATCTGGGGAAACAGGGCCAGATAAATAACTATGAGAATAAGGGAATGGTTTTATATGGGAAGATAAAGCTATTTTGTTTATTCATAAGAATTAAATCTAAGTATATATCTTAATGTGGAATATATAGCGCCCTAAATAATAAGTCTTATAACATCTAAAAAAAGTGCTGTTACATGGGAGCCTGGTAAACTCTCTTGTAACAGCACTTTTTCCGTGTAAAAAACCCTCAGTAAAACTGAGGGCGTTTTTATTTTAAAATCTTAAATTACATATTTTTAACTGCAGCAGTAAGTCCAGGAACTAACTGTTTCTTTCTTGAAACGCATCCTTCAACGAATACTCCCTGAGCTCCTTCAACGTTAAATGCTTCAGATATAACAGCATCTGGAGCTTTGTATATTAGGTAAGAACCTTCTTTGATTATATCAGTAACTGCAAGAACTAATAAATCAAAATCAGTAGAGTTTATGTAGTCAAGGAACTGATCCTGTTTAGCGAATATAGAGTCTATATCAAGAGTGAATACCTGACCTATACCAACTGTTTTGCCACTCATATCGAATTTTTTGAAGTCCATGTTTACTATTTCTTCTATTGAGAATTCGTCAAGAGAAGTTCCGTATTTGAACATGTCCATTCCGTATTTTTCCATATCAACACCAGCTATTTTAGCTAGGTCTTCACAAGCCTGTTTGTCTAATTCAGTAGTTGTAGGTGATTTGAATATTAATGTATCAGAAAGTATAGCTGATAGAAGAAGTCCTGCTATTTCAGTAGGGATTTCTACGTTGTTTTCTTTGTACATGTTGTATATTATTGTACAAGTACATCCAACAGGCATTAATCTTACTGATAGAGGAAGATCTGTTTTCATTCCACCTAGTTTGTGATGGTCAACTATTTCAAGAAGGTTAGCTGATTCAAGTCCATCTGCACTCTGTCCGTATTCGTTGTGGTCTACTAATATAACATCTTTTTTAGGTAATTTAGCTAAATCAGAAGCTGATAATACACCTACAACTTTTCCTTCTTCACCTATTACTGGGTAAAGGCATTTTTCGCAAAGGTCAAGGTCTTCTGCGTAATCAAATCTGCATACAGTACAATCACAAGGTTCAACTAATGATTCTATGCAAGCACAGTGGTTTATTGTGTTTGAAGTTTTGTAGTTGTTTGTTGGAACCATTATAACTGAAACACCATTTCTTTCTGCTTTAGCTTTTAATTCATCAGATATTTCTGTATTAGAAGTAAGTATTATTAAAGCAGCTTTGTTGTCTATAGCATATTCTATAGCTTCAAATCTGTTTCCTACTATAACTATATCTCCTGATTCAAGAGTCTCCATTACTGTTTCCATATCAAATGAAAGAGTAAATACTCTACCACTTATTTTTTCTGAACAGTTTACAACTACAGAACCATCAAGGTTTTTGCATATGTTAGTTATTGTAGTGTCTATTGTTTTGAAGTGCTGATGAAGTAATTCTTCAGCTATTTTCTTTAATGATACGCATCCAGCGAATTTTCCTTCTGCATCTGCAACAGGAACTGATTCAACACATTTAGAATTCATTAGGTTGTAAGCTTCTAATAATGAAGAATCAACGTTTAGTACGTTTTCTTTATCGAAGCAAAGGTCATTAACCTGTACTTTAACTCCATCTATTAATTTAGGAGCATCCACTTTAAAGTAGTTAAGAGCGTATTCTGCTTCCTTTCTAACTTCTCCTAGTGCACAAGCTACTGCATCCTGTCCTAATGCTCTTTTTAGGTTTGCATAAGCTATAGAAGAACAAATTGAATCTGTATCTGGGTTTTTATGCCCGAAAACTAATATACTCATCGGTATAGTCTCCTTTCGATTTTAGTAATTTGAATTTGTGAATTTCATAGATTTATTATAACATATTAGACCTATATCTTTATCATCTCTTTATAATTCTTCTAAAAAATAAAATAAAAAAATAGTGTTATAAGTTTGAAAAATTGATAGAAAAATATTAAAAACTTTCAGAAAAGGGAAAACGATTGACAACTTGCAAAATACAGAAATGTCAAAAATTAAAAAACAATTCATGAAAAAGAATGATAAAAAAATATCAAAAAAGTGTTGACTTATATCAAAAATAGGACTATTATATACTCATCGAAAGAAACAAAACAAGATAAAAACTTTGAAAAATCAAAGATTTATAGAAAAACCCTATAATTAAAAAGTTGTTAAAAAGTAGATAAAATTTAACAATAATTACATCAGATTTAACAAAAAATATCAATTCGGAGGAAAAAACAGATGACTAAGGAAGCTAAAAAAGTTGAAGAAAAAGTAGTAAGTCCAGAAATAGTAAAAGATAAAGAAACTTTTGAATTAAGACTTGCAGAAGTTAGAGAAGCTCAGAAAGAGTTAGCTAAACTTAACCAGGAACAGGTAGATAAAATATTCTTAGCAGCAGCAACAGCAGCTAACCAGGCTAGAATACCTCTAGCAAAAATGGCACACGAAGAAACTGGAATGGGTGTTGTTGAAGATAAGGTTATAAAAAACCACTTTGCATCTGAATATATATACAACGCATATAAAAACGATAAAACTTGTGGAGTTATAGAAAAAGACGAAGCATTTGGATTTAAAAAAATAGCTGAACCAATAGGTGTTTTAGGAGCAGTTATACCAACAACTAACCCAACATCAACAGCTATATTCAAAATATTAATAGCATTAAAAACAAGAAATGCTATAATGATTTCTCCTCATCCAAGAGCTAAAGGATGTACAATAGAAGCAGCTAAAATAGTTCATGAAGCAGCTGTAAAAGCAGGTGCTCCAAGAGGATGTGTAGCTTGGATAGATGAACCATCATTAGAATTAACAAACTTATTAATGGCTGAAGCTGATACAATACTTGCAACAGGTGGACCTGGAATGGTTAAAGCAGCTTATTCTTCAGGAAAACCAGCTATAGGTGTTGGTGCAGGTAACGTTCCAGCAATATTAGACGAAAGCTGCGATATGAAAATGGCAGTAAGTTCAATAATAATGTCTAAATCATTTGATAATGGTATGATATGTGCATCTGAACAGTCAGTAATAGTACCTGAAAAAATGTACGAAGATGTTAAAAAAGAATTCATATATAGAGGAGCATATGTTCTAAACGCAGATGAAGCAGATAAAGTAAGAAAAATAATACTTAATGAAGCAGGTGGAGTTAACGCTAAAATAGTTGGACAGAGACCTTGCACAATAGGTAAAATGGCTGGAATAAATGTTCCAGAATCAGCAAGAATAATGATAGCTGAAGTTGATGAAGTTGAATTTGTTGAACCATTCGCTCACGAAAAATTATCTCCAGTTTTAGCTATGTATAAATATAAAACATTTGACGAAGCTGTTTATAAAGCAGAAAGATTAGTTGAACAGGGTGGATACGGACATTCTTCAGCATTATATGTTGATACTATAAAACATCCAGAAAAAGTTGACCAGTTCGCTAATGCATTAAAAACTTGTAGATTAATAATAAACTCTCCATCTTCTCATGGTGGTATAGGTGATTTATACAACTTCAAATTAAAACCATCTCTAACTTTAGGATGCGGATCTTGGGGAGGAAATGCAGTTTCTGAAAACGTAGGAATCAAACACTTAATCAATATCAAGACTGTAGCTGAAAGGAGAGAAAATATGCTTTGGTTTAGAGCTCCAGAAAAAGTTTACTTCAAAAAAGGTTGTATGGGAGTAGCTATGAGAGAATTCAAAGAAGTAATGAATAAGAAAAAAGCTTTCATAGTAACTGACTCATTCTTATATAAAAACGGATATACAAAAGCAATAACAGATTTATTAGATCAGATGGGAATAGTAACTACTACATTCTACAATGTTGCTCCAGACCCAACACTAGCTTGTGCTAAAGAAGGTGCAGAAGCAATGAGAGCATTTGAACCAGACCTAATAATAGCAGTAGGTGGAGGTTCAGCAATGGATGCTGGTAAGATAATGTGGGTATTATATGAACATCCAGAAGTAGATTTCCAGGATTTAGCAATGAGATTCATGGATATAAGAAAAAGAGTTTATACATTCCCTAAAATGGGAGAAAAAGCTTACTTCTGTGCAGTACCAACATCAGCAGGTACAGGTTCTGAAGTTACTCCATTCGCAGTTATAACAGATCAGGATACAGGTATAAAATACCCTCTAGCTGACTACGAATTAATGCCAAACATGGCTATAATAGATGCAGACTACATGATGCAGATGCCAAAAGGATTAACAGCAGCTTCAGGAATAGATGCTTTAACTCACGCATTAGAAGCTTACGTATCAATGTTAAGAACAGAACCAGCAGATGGTATGGCATTACAGGCAGGTAAAGCAATATTCAACTACCTACCAAGAGCATACAACAATGGTCCAGAAGATCCAGAAGCAAGAGAAAAAATGGCTCTAGCGTCAACAATGGCAGGTATGGCGTTTGCTAATGCATTCTTAGGTGTTTGCCACTCTATGGCTCATAAATTAGGAGCATTCCACCACGTACCACACGGTGTTGCAAATGCATTATTAATATGCGAAGTTATAAAATACAACTGCTGTGAAGCTCCAGCTAAGATGGGTACTTTCCCTCAGTATAAATATCCAGATACTTTACAGAGATATGCTGAATTTGCTTCATTCTGTGGAATATCAGGAAATACTGATAAAGAAAAAGTAGATAACTTAATAAAAGCAATAGAAGATTTAAAAGCTAAGTTAAATATACCAAAAACTATAAAAGAATTTGGTGTAGACGAAGCTAAATTCTTAGAAACTCTTGATGAAATGACTGAACAGGCATTTGACGACCAGTGTACAGGTGCTAACCCAAGATATCCATTAATGAGTGAAATAAAAGAAATGTACTTAAAAGTTTACTACGGAAAATAAGAGTAGCATTAAGACCGATTCAAATTGATAATTTTTACATATTACTAAAAAACCAAAAGAAAAACATAATCCAAAATATAGTCTAAGATAACTGAATTAAAAGACTGTCACAAAAATGTGGCAGTCTTTTTGTTTTTAGCTTTTGTATTCCTTTTGGAGTAATTTTAAAGCTTTTCTTTCTATTCTAGAGACTTGTACCTGTGAAATTCCCAATATTTTACCTACTTTTTCTTGTGTAAAGTCATTGAAATACCTTAGTTTTATCACTTTTGATTCTAATTCTGGTAGGTCGTCTATTATCTCATTTAATTCTACTAAAATGGTATAATCTATCTCATCTTCTTTTACTAAGTTGTTTGAAAGATCTATTTTTATTATATCCCCGTCTAATTTTGAATCGTATATATCGAAAAATTCAACTGGAGATAGGGCTATTAAAGAGGCTTGAATCTTATCTTTATCTATATCTAAAGCTAATGAGAGCTCATCTAATGAAATTTCCTTGCCTGTTGTTTTGAAGTATTTGTCTTTATATTTTTTTACTTTCCAGTTTATGTATTTAAGCTCTCTAGAGACTTTTATTATCCCATCATCTCTCAAAAATCTTTTGATTTCACCATCAATCATTGGAACTGCATAGCTAGAAAACATAAATCCTAGGCTAGGTTTGAATCTGTTTATTGCTTTTAGAAGTCCAATACAACCAAGCTGAATTAAATCCTCGCGATCCAATCCACTAGGTAAAAATTTTAGAATGGCCTTATTTACAAGTCCAATATTCAATTTTATTAATTTATTTTTAGAAATTAAATCGCCCTTTTGTGCAGAATTGATTAGTTCTAACATGTTGTTGTAGTCTATAACCTTTGTATAGAATTCACTTTTTTCCATTTTAAATATCTCCTATGCGTGTATGTGTGTGTAAATTTATAAGTTATATGAATAAAAAATAAAAAATATGAATTCATAAAATAATATATAAAAAATTTAGTAGCTACAATCATAGAATATCAAAAAACACGAAAGAAATTTTAATATAAAGACAGTGAAAAAATCGTAGGATAAACTTTTAAAATATAAAATTTATAAATCTCTATAAATTTGTAAAAAATTGTCAAAGTTGTATACCAAAAAAAATATTTTCTGAAAATAAGAATATGTGAATATGTCAGATGAAAGTGTCGATAATAAAAATAGAATGACTTTTAAATTAAAAATTTTATAAAAGGAGTGATTTTATTGAAAGTTGGAATTCCCAAGAAAATATCCATAAAATACAATGCATATCTTTTAGACGAGACAGATACAACTGTAACGGTTGAGACATCAGAGGAAAGTATAGAGCTTATACAAGATATTAGGCTAGCTACAGGAAAAGAACCTATCATAGTAAAAAACACTGAAGAAAATATAAGAAAAAAGATAAATATGCGATACGATTCAAATATGGAGGACAGCGAAGATAGGGCTCAAAGATTATTCAAAAGAATAACTGAGTTTTCGATTCGAGAAAATATAAGTGATATACACATTGAGCCTTTTGAAGAAGAGTTTAGGATTAGACTGAGGAGGGACGGAAAACTAGAACTTTATGACAAATTTTCTATGGCTTTTTATCCAGAATTTGTATCTTTTATAAAATTAAAATCAGGAATGGACATAGCTGAAAAAAGGATACCTCAGGATGGAAGACTAGGATTGTTTGAAAATAGAGCAGATGTAGATGTTAGGGTTTCTTCAATACCTACTGTAAATGGCGAAAAGATAGTTATGAGAATTTTGAATAAAAATATATTTATAGAAAATATATCTAAGCCAGATTTTTCAAAAGATGAGATGGAGTTAGTATCGAAAATAATATCTAAAAAATCTGGAATAATTCTTGTCTGTGGTCCAACCGGAAGTGGTAAAACAACTACTGTATATTCAATTATAAAAAAACTTATGGACTTAGAGAGAAATATCACTACAATAGAGAATCCAATTGAATATAAGATAGATGGAATTAATCAAATTCAAGTAAATGAAAAAGTTGGTTTAACTTTTGAAAGAGGACTTAGGTCAATACTAAGGCAGGATCCAGATATTATCATGATAGGTGAAATAAGAGATACAGAAACAGCAGAGATAGCAGTTAGAGCAGCTATAACAGGACACCTTGTTATAAGTACTCTACATACTGAAGATGCTGTGTCTGCTATTATAAGACTTTCCGATATGGGGATAAAACCATATTTGATAAAAGCTTCATTAATAGGCGTTATAGCTCAAAAATTAGCTAGAAAAAAATGTAAATACTGCAAAAATATTGGTGGGATTGTTGAAAAATGTGAAGTCTGCCATGGAAGGGGATATATTGGAAGAACTGCTATACACGAAATTATGAATTTAGATGATAGAGTAAAAAGTCATATAAAAGATAACTTAGATAAGGATATTATGAGAAATGTAGCTGAAAAATCTGGGATGATTACATTTGAAAAAAGTATAGAAAAACTTTTAAAGGATGAGGTTTTGGATGAAAGAGAAGTATATAGCTTGGTTTAAAGATTTAAAAATAAAAGAATTTGAAAATATTGATTTGTCTATACTTGAAGATTTTATTAAACCTAAAAAAATTAAAAGTAAAGAACTTAGAGTTATATGTAGTCAAATGTCTATATTGTTGGATTCTGGAGCTAGTATAGATGATATTTTAGAGGCAATAGGGAATCAGCAAAATAAAAAATATAAAGAATGTTTTTTAAAATCTACAAGAAATATAAAAAAAGGATATTCTATAGAAAATTCTTTTAGAAGTAGTGAATTATTTAGTGAATTTTTTTTGAGTATGATTAGATGTGGAGAAAATTCAGGAAAGCTAAGCACTGTACTAAAGGATATGTCTGAATACTATGAAAGAGATTATAGGGTTAAGTCAAAATTAAAATCTATTATGATTTATCCAGCTATACTTTTTATTATGATGATAGTTGCTGTTATTTTCATAATGTATGCAGTTATACCAAATTTTGCCTTGGTATTTGATAGCAACAATATAAAGCCTCCATTTTTCAGTTATATTGTGATAACGAGTATGCTTTTTATGAGAGAATATATGAATATTTTAGTGCCTATATTTATTTTAATACCTGTATTGATTTATATTTTGATAAAAAGTAATACAGAAAATATGGATAAAATAGATAAATTAAAATGTAAGCTTCCTCTATGGAATAAATACTATATGATGTCTGTTACGGCAAGTTTTTCTAGAAATATGTACATAATGTTAAAAAGTGGGATACCTATTATAAATTCTGTTGAAATTGCTTCAGATATAATAAGAAACAATTATATAAAAAAGCAATTAGAAATATCTCTTAGATATATAAATAAAGGTAGTAGTATTTCAAAATCAATAGATTTAGCTAGTGTATTTCCAGATGTTTTAATATCAATGTTAAAAAATGGAGAAGAAAGTGGGAATATAGAAAAAAGCTTTCAATATATAAACACATTCTTTGAAAATGAGTTAGATATAATGACAGATAGGATTATAAGGCTTATAGAGCCTGCAATAACTATAATTATGGGTCTTGTTATAGGTGGGTTAATAATAGCTATAGTAATGCCTATGTTTGATGCAATTACCGCAATTTAAAAGTTCATTCTAAAAATAAAAATCATGGCTAATACAAATATTACTGTAAATGTCCGGCAATTAATCTTGATTGTCGGACTCAAAATCAGGAGGGTAATTATGAAAAAGAATTTAAAAAATAAAAAAAAGAGACAAGGATTTACACTTGTCGAGATGATAATAGTAGTTACTATACTTGGAATTTTAGCAAGTATTGCAATTGTAAAATATGGAAAAGTAGAAGCTAATGCAAGAAAAAACATAGACTATACAAATGCAGCAAATATAGCATCAGCTGCAACAATAGCAATGAGCGAAGGACTCCCATCAGATCAAATAACAGTATCTAATTTATTAACAAAAGGATACTTAAATAGCGAACCAGTACCTCAGAGTGTTGACGGAGATTTTACAATAGAGATTAGCGAAGAAGGCAAAAGCGTAAGTGTAAAAGTAAATGATATAGAAATGTATCCAAAGCCAAAAGAAGAAGCTAAAGGCGAACTTCAATAAAACTAAGAAGAAAAGTAGGTAATAAATATGAAAAAAGAAGAAGTAGAGCTAAACTTATACCCTACAAAATCAAAATGTAAAATAATATTTTTTACAAAAAATGGAAGGAAGATAAAAATCCTATCAAATATAGAAAAGAAAATTACTCTGGATAATAGAATATTTATAGAAAAAACGTTTAGAGATAAATATATAGAAGAATTATCTAATTGCATAATAAATGAAGGTTTAAAATATGGAAAATGTAAATCTGTATTCATAAACATACAAGAAAGCGACATAATACTTAAAAATATAAAAATAGATTCTGCAATTAAAAAGAAAGATATAATCAAGGCTGTGGATATAGAGATAAAGGAATTCTGCTCTAGAACATTTAATGATTACTTTGTCGACTACAAGATATTAGATATTAATGAAGAGGATACAGAGATTCAAGTTATATTATTTCCAAAAAAATATGTAGATTTATTTTCTGAACTATGCGATAGAATAGGCATTGAAAATAGGGCAATGCACACAAATGTCAACCTACTAGAAAGACTATTAAAAATCAAGGGAGAAGATATTATGGAAAATATGATAAAAATGGAAAAAGAGCATACATCAACTGGGGAAGTAATGGAAATGGGTGTTATAGAATTTAGGGATGATGACTTGGTTGTAAGTGTATATGCAAAACAAAAGGTAAAATATTGTTGTGTAATAAAAAAAGAAGAATTCACTGATGAATTGGCGGATAAAATATTTGAAAAATGTGTTGGAATAATAGGTCTTGGAAATACAAACGCAGACGATTTACAAATATATCACAGACTTTGTAAATTATGTAATATAGATTTTGAAGAAGATGTTGAGTTTGTACAAGATTTTAAAAATGTATCTCCAGAAGAATTTTTCCAAATTACTGCTAAAAAACTAAACTAATATCAAAATAAAAATCATATAAAAAGAAATAATATAAAGAAAACAAGATTAACTAAAAAGAAAATATTTAAAAAATAGCTTTAAATAATGAGGAAAGAAAATGATATTAAATAAGAACAGATTTCTAAAGGAAAATGGACTAAAAGACTACTTTGAATATAAAAGGAAAAGTAGTATAAGCATAACAAGAATAGCTTCTATGGTAGTGTTCTTTCTTATTATTTTCAATATTATAAGTGGGATAATAGAAATAAAAAACATTCAAAACTATATAATCGAGAATCAAACTAATGACAATATCTTGATAAATTCACAAAAGGAGCATAAACAAAATAACAATAATAAAAGAATAAACATGGGGAATGTAAGGAAAATATTTGAAACAGTAGGAGAGGAAAATTTGGATAGTATGTATGTAGACCAGGAAAGTGCCCAGGTAATAGGAAAATCTAAGGATATGAAAACTATAGAAATACTTATGAAAAACAAAATACTGAAAGAATCTTACATTAAAAGAATAGAAGGCGGAAGTGTTTATACTTTTGAGATAGATTCTGGAAATAGGTAAGCCAATGAACAACAAAAGACAATTATCTAAAATAATTCTTCTACTGTTTATTTTTATCTTAACAAATATTTTTATAATAACTCCAATAAAAGAAAGAAAACAACTACTAGAAACAGAAAAATATAAAATAGATCAAGAAATAAAAGAAGTAGAGCGGTACAAAAAACAGACAGAAATATTAAAAAAAGAAGCTAAAAAAAAGAAAGTTATAACAGTATTTGGTGGAAAAGACGATATAATCGAAATTCAAAACACAATAGGAAGAATAGTAAATATTCAAAGTATAGAAAACACAGTCCAATTAAATGAAGATGGAGCGAGGGTATCAAATATAAGTATAAAATTTGTTGGAACATATCAAGAGATATTTAAAGTAGTTGATGCACTAAATTCTAGAGGAATCGAAAAAAATATAAAAAGCTTTAGTGTATCCAAAATAAGTACATCAAATATCGACTCATCAGAAAAAAATAAAAGCACAATTGAAAAGATAGAAAAAATAAAAAACAAATCAGATACAAAAGAACATACACAAGAAACTGCACAAGATAACAATCGTCGAGAAACCAATAAAAGTCCGTCGACAAAGTTTGAATGTGTCCTAAAAATTAGCAAAATATAAAAAAATACTCCCTCAAGCAAAAATATAATGCATTTAATCAAAATAAATCAATTTTTTTGTAGATTGATATTGCAAATAATGATAGAATAATAAGATGTGTATTGTATTATTAAAAAATAATAAGGGAGTGAAATTGAAAAGTGATATTAAATAGAAACGATAAATGCTACTGTGGAAGTGGCAAAAAATATAAAAACTGTTGTATGGAAAAAGATTTAGAACAGGAAAGATACAACAGAAGATTAACAGAAGCTCAGAAGCAGTATGCGGAAATATATACAAAAATATATAGATACTCAAGAGATGAAAGATTTGCTAATGAAATGAATAATGCTGAAGATTTATTCTACATATTAAAAACAGACGGTGTAAAAGCTAGATTTGAAAAATTCTTCAACACATTCTTCATAAGCGACCATGTTCTTGAACAGGGAATAACAATAGCTCAGTGTTATCCAGTAGAAAACAAAATAACTGACAACGAAAAAAGAATAATACAGAGCTTAATAAGTTCTTACTCTAGTATATATACAATAGTTAAAAAAGAAAAAGAAAGCGTATTATTAAGAGACTGCTTCCTAGGTGAAGAAGTAGCTGTCGACGATGTAAAAATACTTAAAGATTTTGAAGAAGGCGACACAATAATAGCTAGAATAGTAGAAGTAAGTGGTGTAAAACTTCTTATAGACATAACTGTTAAAATAGTAGAATCAACTGGTAAATTCATGGTTGAAGATATAGAAAGACTATATGAACAGAACAAAGAAGACTGGCCAAACAAAAAAATATTCTTATGCTACCATACATACGTATTCTACAGATACTTACAGCAGCTTTTAGACGAAGAAGTATCTAACTATGTTAGAGAAAATTTAATAGCTAAAGCAAATGATGAAGCTGTAGAATCAACAGAAACAAAAGAAGAAACTACAGAAGATGATGGAAGCGTAATGGCTATAATAAACAAATTTGTAGAAGATGAATACAAAGAAAAATGTGCTTCATTCTGGAAAGAGTACGAAGCAAGCCATGAAGAAATCAAAGGATCTGAATTAGGTTGGGCAGCTGCAGTAGAATACCTTGTTAAAAAAGAAGAAGGTGTTTCTGTGACTCAGGCTAGCATATCTAAAAAATACGATATAAGTGCAAGTACAATAGGAAAAAGAGCTAAAGAATTAAAAGCTTAGTATAAGTTTTTTAATTGAATTAATATAATTGTATTAGATTTTATTTAATATTAGCATAAAATATTATTTAATATTTAGTGTAAGATTTTATTTAATATTAATACAAAATAAAAAAAATTTTTATATCAGTACTCTTGATGTTATAGTATAATAT
>Snoopy_p2__coassemble_948_pt1 | contig 17457 bp, 13 predicted proteins | sample Snoopy_p2__metabat2_high_PE_021 | metagenome-assembled genome bin Snoopy_p2 | reverse complement strand
TTCTAGATACAATCAATAAAATCTTAGATTATTCAAACAGACTAGAGATAATAAACCCTCTTGTTCCTGCTCAATTTGTACTTACTAAAGAGTGTAAATATATAGGTCAAGATGCTGGAAAAACTAAATTCTGGCAAAATACTGGCGGTACAATAGTTGCCATTAAAAGAAACGATGAACTTATTATTTCTCCAGGTCCATATATAGAATTTATGGAAGGAGATACTTTACTAGTAGTTGGAGATAAGCATATATTCAACTCTGTACCTATGTTCCTATATGGAAATGACGACAAAGAAGAAGAAAAATAAAAGATGAGGCTATTGCAATTAATGCAATAGCCTTTTTTAAGTGAGTAATATATTTATCTTTTTTATTCTTTATACAAATTTTTATTCTTTATACAAATTTCTATAAAATTTCTTTTTTTAAAAATTCTATCGCTTCATCTAAATCCTCTAATTTTGCAACAAGCATATCTTCCACATCTTTAGGTGCATCTAGCAATAAATCTGGAATCATTATAGGATTCATACCTGCTGCATATGCTGATTTTATACCATTTGGAGAATCCTCAAAAGCTATACAATTTTTATAATCAACATCTAAATTATTACATGCAATCTTGTATATCTGAGGATCTGGCTTCGACTTAGTCACCATATCACCACAAATTATAGTATCAAAATATCCTTCTACTCCTACATCCTCTATCTTAGACATCGCATACTTTCTGCTAGAAGATGTCGCAACAGCCATCTTTATTCCATTTTCCTTTAAAAATTCTAGAATATTAACTAACCCCTTTTTAACAGGAGTTCCATTTTTTGCCAAATAATCAGCTGATACTTCTCTATATCTATCCGTAAATCCTTCAAAATCAAAGTCTTTTCCATATTTATCTAAAAAATACTCTCTTCTTCTGTTGTAGTTCATACCTAAAGTATTGTATATATTATCTCCAAAGTTTTCATATCCCATTTCTCTTCCTGTAACATCCCAACAATACTTTATAAGCCACTCTGTATTAAACATGAGCCCGTCCATATCAAACACAACAGCCTTCAAATTCCCCTTTAATTTCTCAGTCTTTTGTTTATCAAATTCTTTCAACTTCATCTATAATATTTTACCTTTCAAATACTTATTTTGCCCAAACATCAGCATATTCTTCCTTTTTCTCAAAAGCATGTTCAACATAAGAGCACTCAGGTACTATTTTAACACCTTTTTCTCTAGCTTGCTTAACTATTTCTTCCAATAAAAGACCTGCTATCCCTTGACCTGTATAGTCTGGACGAACAAAAGTACTATTTACTACCCAATTTCCCTCTTGTTCAACGTATTTTATCTTTCCTACTCTCTTATCTTCTTTATCTGTATCTAAAGCAATTGCTCTATTCTTATCTACTTGATATTCTATTCTTATCATAAAAATCTCTCCTTTTTATCTTTAATAACATATTTATATTTGATAACTTATTTAAATTTAATACTCTAACTGTTCTTTTATGAATCTACCTTTATTTAAATCGTCTAAAGCTTCTTTAATTTCTTCTTTAGAATTCATAACTATCGGACCAGCCCAAGATATAGGTTCATTTAACGCCTTTGAACTTATATAAAGAACTTGTGCCTTTTCATCTCCATTTTTTATAGAAAGGCTATTTCCTTCTGTCAATTTAACAGCTGTTTTTTCTTCAACAAGCTCGTCTTCTATATATACACTACCTAAAAGTGTAAATAACATAACTGATTCATTTTCATCCATGTTTAAAGTTATTTCATCACTTTCATCTAAATGTATATCATAGTAATTTAAAGGTAGGTGTTTTCCTTTATAGCCAGTGAATTCGTTGTAATCTCCAGCCAAAAGTCTTATCTTTCCACCATCTATATTAATTTCTTTTATATCTTCTTTTTTTATACTATTATAACTTGGTTTGCTCATTTTATCGTCTTTAGGTAAATTCAACCAAAGTTGCACTCCCAAAAGCCTATCTGCTTCTGGTATTTGCTCCTCGTGAAGTATTCCAGAGCCTGAGTTCATCCACTGAACCTCTCCACTAGAGACTGTATCTTCATTTCCTAAACTATCTCTGTGCATCATCTTTCCACTAGAAACATAACTTATAGTTTCAATCCCTCTGTGTGGGTGCATTGGAAATCCCGCTGTATAATCTTCTGGATTTATACTATCAAACGAATCCAACATCAATATTGGATCAAATTCCTTAACAGTATCCCTTCCCAAAACTCTTACTAAATTTACACCTGCTCCATCTATAGTTCTAAATCCTTTTACTGTAGTCTTAATTTTTCTTTTCATTATAATCTCCCCTTTTAATATATATATTCCCAATAAAAATACAATTACTCATTTCAAACGAAAATATTTATATTTGACATATCTCTTCAAAACGATTGAAGGTTCTTATTTATATATATAGGATTTTTAAATAATATTTACTTTTCTTAAAAATATCAAACTAATCTCTACAATCTGCAAGCGGAGGTTAAACCGTAGCTGAAGCCTGTAGAGATAGTTTGATATTTGGAGCAAAGTAAATATTTTTAAAAATATACACTATATACATAAAAAGAACCGATAGAGTTCCCAGTTCTATCGGTTCTTTTTGGTTAGTGAATCATTTATTATATAATTTCTTAATCAATAAATCAATTAAAAAATTCTAACAAGCTTTTTAAATTAACAATCAAACTCTCATCAACTTTAATTTATCTGAATTCAATCGTATATCTATTTAGTGGTTTTATTCTATATAAGTTCCGTTTGCTTTTTCTCTGCTTCTTATAAATGCTAGCGTTCCTAAAACAGCTATTAAACCAAATCCTAATGATATTGCTGCTGATTTTGTAAATCCAGCTATTATATAAGTTATACAAGATATTACAGCTACTGTTGCTGCGTATGGTATCTGAGTTGAAACGTGGTTAACGTGGTCACTCTGAGATCCTGCAGATGCCATTATTGTAGTATCTGATATTGGTGAGCAGTGGTCTCCACATACAGCTCCTGCCATACAAGCTGATATAGCTATTATCATCATCTGGTGGTCATTAGAGAATACTCCAACAACTATTGGTATAAGTATACCAAATGTTCCCCAAGATGTACCTGTAGCAAATGCTAAGAAGCATCCAACTAAGAATATAACTGCTGGTAAGAAGTTCATTAGAGCTTCTGCATTACCTTTCATTATACCTTCAACAAATGGTGCAGCTCCTAAACTATCTGTCATAGCTTTTAGTGCCCAAGCAAATGTTAATATCATTATTGCTGGAACCATTGATTTGAATCCTTCTGGTATACAGTCCATACATTCTTTAAATGTAAGAGCTTTTCTACATACATAAAGTACTATTGTAACAACTAATGCAAAGAAACTTCCTAGTGCTAGACCAACTGAAGCATCTGCATTTGAGAATGCTGTTACTATACTTTCTCCTGAGAAGAATCCTCCTGTATATATCATACCGATTACACAGAATACTATAAGTGATGCTATTGGTATTAAAAGGTCTAATACATGACCTTTTGTATTTTCTTTTACATCTTCATTGTAAGCGTATGGTCTTGCTCCTGTTGTGAATAAGTCACCTTTTTTAGCATTATCTTCATGTAATTTCATTGGGCCGTAGTCCACTTTTAAAAGAACTAAACCTAACATCATTACTATTGTAAATAATGCGTAGAAGTTAAATGGTATCGCCTGAACGAATACTGAAAGACCATCCTCACCAGGAACAAATCCAGTTACTGCAGCTGCCCAAGATGATATTGGTGCGATTATACATATTGGAGCGGCAGTTGAATCTATTAAGTAAGCTAATTTAGCTCTAGATACATTGTGTTTATCTGTTATAGGTCTCATAACACTACCTACTGTTAAACAGTTGAAGTAGTCATCTATAAATATTAAACATCCTAATATTATAGTAGTTATCTGAGCTCCAACTCTTGTTTTTATATGCTGGCTTGCCCATCTACCAAATGCAGCAGAACCTCCTGCTCTGTTCATTAAACTTACCATAGCTCCTAAAATAACTAGGAATATTAATATACCAACATTGTATGGATCTGAAAGAACTCCTATAAGTCCGTCGTTTAATACATGTGTTATTGTTCTTTCAAAATTTCCACCTCCGTAGAATATACCACCAACTGCTATACCTACGAATAATGAACTATAAACTTCTTTTGTTATAAGTGCTAGTGTTATTGCAACTACTGGCGGAACAAGTGCCCAAGCTGTAGAGTATAATTTTGGTACATACTCAGTTGCTTCTCCTTCCGCAAATACTGTTACTGACATCATCATGACAATCATAAGACACATCGTCATAATTCTAAATAATTTTTTCGAATTTTTCATTTATAAATCCTCCCCCTTTTAAACAATAAAAAAACCACAAATGATATATCACAAAGAATATAGCATTTATGGCTGTATTTACAATATAAAAAGGAAAGTCCTTTTATTTAACCAAGATAGCGCTCCACTCGATGTGACAGTGTACCGCATATTCTACGATACCCCAGAACAGACCCTGGTGCAAAGTCTGAACTTCGGCGATATTTCCTTTCGATAATAACAGCTGCCCTGCTTATGCTATTATGTACTGATAAATACCGCGCCTCTATCATTTAATGATAAATATTAAGTTGATGATTAAACTTTATCATCTAAAAACTTCACTGTCAATAGTAAATTTTTCTTTTTCAAATGTTAAGTTTTTAATTTTTCTAAAAAATTCATACAATTAAACCAATTCAATCTTAGTCTTTTACTTACTTTCAAGCCTTTTAAAATTTACATATTTTTCATAGATAATCATAAAAATATTTTTTTAAATTTTTATGAAAACTATACATAAGGACTAGATGTAATTTTATAAAAACTAGAATTTTATCAATTTAATTTCTTCATATAATTTTTTTATCATATCTTTTGAAGATGGTTTTGTTCCTATAGTCATAACAGCCCCAACAGACATAGCAGTTGCTAGCTTAGCAGTTTTTTCAAACTCTAATCTATTTTCTATACCGTATACTAGTCCGGCTAATAGTGCATCACTTGCCCCCACTGTAGAGTGAGTTTTCACTTTTTCAATACTACACTTTAAAATTTCTTCCCCATTGGAAAATATGGCTCCTCTTTCCCCCATAGATATAGCCACATATTTAACACCATCTCTTATATATTTTTTAATAACTTCTACAATATCTTCATCTGTCATATTTTCTTTTTCATAGACTCTTTCAATTTCTTTAAGCTTAACTTTTATAATCTCAGGTTTTTCTTCAACTGCTTTTGCAAATACAGCACCTGCAGAATCTACAGCCACTTTAGCCCCTCTATCATGAGCTAATTTGATTATATTTTTAAACACATTTGCATCTACTCCTGGAGGCACTTTCCCAGAAATTACAAATAGTGTGTCTTCAGTCGCATATCCGTCTATTTTTACCATAAGCTCATTTATCCGGTCTTGTAAAATTTCTGGACCAACCGCATTAAATTCAGTAACTTTTCCATTTTCTTCCACAATTTTTGTATTAATTCTAGTTTCGCCATAGATATAGGTAAAATCGTTCTTTATCTGTAGATTGCTAATCATTTCTTTAAAATTCTGACCAGTTCTACCTCCGATAAATCCAAGCGCTATAGGCTCTTCTTCTAAAACCTTTAAGTTTTTTGCTACGTTGATTCCTTTTCCTCCAGCATCAACTTCAAAATGTTCGATTCTGTTCACTCCTGCATATTCATAATTTTTAATATCCACTGTTTGGTCGATTGCAGGATTAAAAGATACTGTTATTATCATCTTTCTGTCTCCTCATAATAAAAAATAAAATATTATAATTGCACTTTATATAAAGTATAACATATTTAATATTTTTTTCTTTAAAAAAATACCGCCCCAAAAAAGTTTTTCAGAGCGGCATTATTTAGATAGAAATTTTAGTATTCTACACCAAAGTGGTCGAATAATATTTTTTCTGCTTCTGCATTCCATAATCCTCTATGAGCTTTACAACTTGCATCAAGTTTAGCAAATAATGGATCTGTTTTTCCTAATTCTTCAAAATCATCTATTGCAGTAAGAGGCATATCTATTTGAGTGTAAGTAAGTTTTTTACCACCTGGTATGTTTGGTAAGTTAAGAGTTGCATCTGCTATACTATCTATTCCTCCTACATGAGTAACCATAACTGCTGGTTCTATTAAACCTTTAGCTGCTAAGTCGTTAGCTTCTATAAGGTCGTCGTTGTTTCCACCTGTTGTTCCTAGTATATGAGTACTTGTGTAGTGGCAGTTGTATAAGTTTATTTCTGCACTAAACTGGTTGTTTGTTGGTCCAGCGAAGAAGTTCATACATCCATCAAATGCTAATAATTTATCTCCCATTTCTGCAACTTCTTTTATTGGAACATATACAAATACATCATCAAATCCATGTCCATCAGTTAAATCCATTAATTCTTTTATTGGATCTTCCATTTTAGCTGTGTTTACATATTTTAATTCTATTCCTTTTTCTGCACCTTTTTCTTCAGGTATAACAGATTTTGCTCTTTCTATTCTATCGTCACTTATATCAGTAACAACTATTCTCTTAGGTTTATTTTCAAACTGTAGTCCATAGCTAACTGCACCAAGTCCCATTGGGCCACATCCACCCATTATTAGTATATTACCGTCTACTTTTGTACCCATAGCGTGGTTGTAGTTTTTCTTATTTGTGTGGTAGTTTGCATGGTATCCACCTATTATACAGCTCATAGGTTCTCCTAATGATGCTTCAAAGAATGAATCTCCATCGTAGTTAAGAAGGCATCCAAGTTCCATAACTTCGTGAGGCATTATGCAGTAAGTACAAGCACCACCGCAGAATTCATAAGAATATCCTGGAGAATCTAGTCTTCCTTTGTAGTTTAATGCTGGCTGCTGAGCAAATTTCTGACCTGGTTTAAACTGATCTTTCCATTTTTCCCCAACTTCAACTATAACCCCTGCAAATTCGTGTCCTACTATTACTGGGTTTGTATCTATATTCTGAGGAGCTCTTTTGTGTTTTTTACCCTGTTCAACTAGTTTATAAGTAGACATACATATACTATCACTCATTACTTTAACTAATATTTCGTCGTCTTTTATTTTAGGTAATTCAAACTCTTCTAATCTTAAATCTTCTTTTCCATACATACGTACTGCTCTTGTTTTCATTTTCAAAATCCTCCTAGTTTTTCATTTACTAAATTTATTTTTTATAAATTATTTTTACAATTTAATTTCAATTTAAAAATATTCCTATTTATAACTTTTATTCTTGCTTATAACTTTTTATTATTAATATGCTATATTTCTTCACATTCAACCTGTGCTAAAAGTTCATCTACAACTTCTCTTGTAGGTGGTTTTGTTCCTATAGTAGTAACGGCACCTGCAGAAGTTGCAACACCTAGTTTTGCTGCTTCTCTATAAGAAAGTCCTTTCTCTACTCCATAAGAAATAGCTGCAACCATTGCATCTCCAGCACCTACTGTAGAATGTGCTTTAACCTTTAATCCTTTGCATTTGAATTTTTCTTCATTAGATACAAATACTGCACCGTCTTTTCCCATAGATACAGCTATATGCTTAATTCCTCTAGCCATTAATTTTTCAGCCATACCTACAGTATCTTTGATACTTATATCTCCTTCTACACCGAAGAATTCTGCAAGTTCTACATTATTAGGTTTTATATAATCTGGCTTAGAATCTAGAGATTTTACAAATAATTCTCCATCAGCATCTATAAATACCTTTGCACCTTTTTCATGAACTGCATCTGCTATTTTTCCATATATTCCTTTATCTACACTAGCTGGAACACTTCCTGCAAGTACAAATAAAGTTTCTTCAGATGCATATCCTTCTAACTTAGCTAAAAGCTCTTTCATAGCTTCATCTGTTATAACTGGTCCAGGCTCGTTTAATTCTGTAACTATTCCACCTTCTTCAACTAGTTTTGTATTTGTTCTAGTTGGGCTTTCTATTTTTACAAAGTCGTTTTTTATACCCATTTCATTAAGTACATTTTCTATTAACTGACCTGTTGTGCCACCTATAAATCCTGTTGCTATTGTTTCTCCACCAAGCTCTTTTATTGTTTTTGAAACATTTATTCCTTTTCCACCGGCATCGATTTCAACATTTTTTATTCTATTAAGTCCACCGTGTTCAAATTTTCCAATGTCGACAGTTTTATCTATCGCTGGATTCATTGTAACTGTAACTATCATCGATTAATCCTCCTTCATAAATGTATCGTATATTAGATCCACACTGTTTCCATTGACCAATTTATCAACTTCCTCCATGCTCACTAATTTAGTAGCTATATTTGCTAGTATCTCCAAGTGTTCATCTCCTACACCGGCTATACCAATTACTAACTTAACATCTTCTCCTCCCCAGTCTGTACCTTCTGGGAATGTAAGAACTGCTATCCCAGATGCTAAAACCTCTTTCTTAACATTATTTGTCCCATGAGGAAGTGCTATACAATTCCCCATATTAGTTGAAAAAGTAAGCTCTCTTTCTAACATTCCTTCTATGTAATTTTCATTAACATATCCAGAATCAACCAACATCTGTCCAACCTTTCTTATAGTGTCGTTTTTAGCCATTCTTTCACAGTTTAGCACTATGTTTTCTTTCATTAATAATGGTTTCTTTTCGACAACTTCTTTTTTTATTTCTTTAACTTCTTGTTCTACTTTTTTCTTTTTCCCAAATCCAAATAACATCTCAAATCCTCCAAAAATTTATATATTATCTAAGTAGCGTTTTTACTTATTTTATTTACTTTTATTTTTTCTTATCTCTATGACTATATTATAATTCTGTCGGGATAACATTTTCAATTCAAACAAAACACCTATTTGGCACTATGGATAAGTGCCAAATTTAATGATATACTTTTAATCAATTACTACAGTTTTACTGATATAATTTAAATATAACTTTATCATATATAATGAAAAAACTTATAAAATAATATAAAAGGAAGTGAATCTATTGAAAGAAGATAATTCAAAAGTTTTATTATCTAAGGGAATAAAATTTTATAGTGGTATAATAGCAACAAATATTCCTTTATTTATAATGTTAGGTTTTATTTCGCTCATTTTTTCAAATTCTGGGCTTTTACCCAATGAAAAAATGACTTTTGTAAGTCAAGCTTGCTACAAATATGTATTGCCGATTATTTTAGCATCTACTGCAGGTAAAAAACTAGGCGGCGATTCTGGTGCATTTACTGGTTCTGTCTGCGGCCTTGCTATATCGATTTTTTCGGAATATACATCTTTTATAGCATCTATATTTATAGGAACTCTATGCGGTATTTTATGTAGATTTTTAAAGAAAAAAATTAAATTTGATAGATTTACTGGTTTTGAAATGATAAGTAAAAATATATTCTTTGGATTAGTTGGGGTAATTACTGTATCTATAACATACTTTATCTTTGCTCCAATGTTTTCATATATAGACTTATTTTTCTCAAGTTTAATTGAGTATCTATCTAATATAAAATCACTTCCTATTATTACCTCTATAATTGAAATTTTGAAAGTTTTCTCGCTGAATAATAGTATAAATCATGGATTCTTGATTCCAGCAGGAATCGAAAATACAACTATTTATGGTAAGTCTGTATTTTTCTTACTTGAAACGAATCCTGGGCCAGGACTAGGTATACTTCTAGCATTTTTCTTATTATATAAAGAAAGAAGAAAATACTTTGCCTCTTGTATGACTATTCAGGCTATAGGTGGTATTCACGAGATTTATTTCCCACTTGTTCTATCAAATTTAAAACTTCTGATAGCTTTAATATTTGGTGCTATGTCTGGAAATCTTGTATTCTATCTTTTACATGCAGGTGCTATTGGTGCTATTTCTCCGGGCTCTATAATAACTATATTTATGATGTCAATTCCTTCAGATTGGCTTGCAATAACATTGGGAATATTAATTTCCACATTAGTAAGTTGCTTTATCGCTTGCTTAATACTTAAGAGGGAATTATGTAAATCTGATATTTCTGAAGAAAATAGTAATATAGATAAAAAAACATTTATTATCCCAGATTTTGGATATGTAGAAGATATTGTATTTGTATGCGATGCTGGAATTGGCTCTAGTGTAATGGCTGCATCTATGTTCAAAAAAATGTTAATTGAAAATGGACTAGGAAGTATATCAGTTACATCTTCATCAATTGACGAAATACCAGAGGATGCAGATCTTTTGATTTGCCAGAAGATTATTTCTAAAAAAGCTAGGGATTATAATGAATACGCATCTATAATAGAAGTAGAAAACTTTATGGACAAAGATATGTACAAGGCAATAATAGAAAAAATTAAAAATGTAGATTAATAAAATTTTAGAAAGGATTGATTGTTTATGATTTCTGATTTTTCCCCTAGACTTGGACAAATCACCCTAAATCTATTGATGCAAGATTCCCCTGTTTCTGTTAAATATCTTGCCGACTCAGTAGGTGTCAGTAAAAGAACTGTCCAAAGGGAACTTGAATATATAGAATCATCTTTAAAAAAATATAACTTATCATTTCAATCCAAAGTTGGGACAGGTGTTTGGATTGAAGGTGATAAAGCAGATAAAGACAAACTCTCTGCTCTTTTAATGGCCGATGATACTTTAGATGTTTCAAATAAAGATGAACGTATCAAAAAATTAATACTTGAATTATTAAAAGAAAGCGAGCCTCAGAAATTATTCTACTATGCTAATATGCTAGGAGTAAGTGAGGCAACAATAAGCAATGATTTAGATGAAGTGGCAAAATGGTTTGATAAGTTTAAATTATCGTTAGTTAAAAAACAAGGTTTTGGAATCTATCTTGAAGGTAAAGAAAAAGCCTATAGAAAAGCATTAACTACTTTCATAGATGAATACACATCATCTTATAAACTAACTCAAAATGATAAAAACAGTATGAGAGAAAGTAACTTAATCAAATTAATAGAAAATAAAAGTAGCAAAAATATCTATAGTCTACTAGATACAGATATTATGAAGAGAGTTATCTCATGTTTAATTAATCTAAACAACGAACAAATTGCAAATTTAACTGACAGCTCTTATGCTGGACTTGTAATTCACATAACTATTGCAATTAATAGAATAATGCACAATGAAATAATTGAACCTGATAGTAGATTAGACGCTGATATAGAGCATGACAGAGACTACTCTCTTGCTGTAATAATAGCTTCTTCTCTTGAAAGAGAATTCAATATAGAAATCCCAGAAATAGAGGTTACATACATCTGTCTTCATATTAGGGCATCTAAAATGCAAAATCCAGACAGCTCTCAAAGCTCTGGTAGAAAAAACACATTAGTTTCATTGGTTTATGAAATGATTGAGGCATATGATCCTGATATTTCATATATTCTTGAGCAAGACAATGCATTTATAGATGGACTTATTGCTCATATGCAGCCGACATTGGTTAGGCTGACAAATGGATTGGCTATACGAAATCCTCTATTAGAGCAAATAAAAAGCGACTATCCCGACATATTCAAAAAATGTAAAAAAGTAACCGCTATGCTAGAAGAAAAATTAAATTTAAAAGTACCAGAATCTGAAACAGGATTTTTGGCTGTTCATTTTGGAGCTGCAGTTGTAAGACTTGAACAGAACAATCTATCTAAAAGAACTGTTTATATAGGTGTAGTCTGTGCAAGTGGTATAGGTATTTCGAGATTTATTAAAACAAAACTAGAAAAAGTATTTGGAAATAGAATATCTATAGAAACATATGGAAAGGGAGACTTAGACACAAATACAATAAGAAAAACCGATTTCTTTGTATCAAATATTAATATGGAAGTTCCAAAAGGAGCTGATATTATCTTTATCAATCCTTTAATAACAGACTCTGATATAAAAAATATCGATGCAAATATAAGAAAATATGAAATTACTCCAAATAACTATGAAGATGGTTTTGATTTTTATAATCAGTTAGAACTGATACACGATTTAACAAGACAAATGAGATTGATTATGAATCATTTTAATATAATATCAGTTTCATCAGATATAGATTTTAAAGCATATTTAGATATTTTTAAAGATAAATTAATTGATTCTGATGATGATTCAAATAAAATAATATCTGATATAGTTGAGAGAGAAAAAATAGCCACTCAAGTATTCCCAGAAATTGGATTTGCTCTATTCCACACAAAGACATCTGGTACTAAAAAAATAAGGCTATCTGTTTGTATTTCTGATAGTGATTATTTTGAAGATGAATATTTTGAAGGGATTAGTTGCATAATTACGATGCTTCTTCCTGATGATGAATATCTTAATATGAATAGAAAACTGTTAGGATTTTTAAGTGAGATGCTTATAGAAGATCCAGCTTTTCTCGAAGTACTTAACAGTGGAGATGTTTCTTTAGGAAAAGATTACTTGAGCAAAATTCTAAAAAAATATCTTAAATCAATTATAAATTAATTACATAATATATAAAAAGGACTGTCATTTTCAACAGTCCTTTTATATTATTGCTAATTCTATATTTTATTATTTATTCTATATTGTGGATTTTATAGCTAGTGGTTTTGATTTTATAAAATAACATGCCATTAAAATAGCACCGATTAACCAAGATATTGGATAAAGTACATAAACATAGTTTATGCTAGTCATCGGTATAACATATAATATACAAATAACTCTAAATAAACATAAAGATAAGAATAACACTATCATAGGTGGTACTGTTTTTCCGACTCCTCTTACTGTTCCTGCTAATGAATGTAATATTCCAAGTAAGAAATAGAATGGGCAGAAGTATCTCATTGCACTTACCCCAGCATTTATTACCTCAGGATCTTGAGAGAATAACCGTATAACCTGATGTGCAAATGCAAGCAATAATGCACCTGTTATTATTGTGTAAACGACACACATTGCAAGTACTACCCACATACCTCTTTTTACACGTTCTGATTTTTTAGCTCCATAGTTCTGACCTGTAAATGTCGTACTCGCCATACTAAAGCTCAATACAGGTAATATGTTGAATCCATCTATTTTTAAATATGCTCCAAATCCTGCCATTGCAATAGGTCCAAACACATTTATACTAGACTGAATTAAAACATTTGAAAGAGAAATCATCATATTTTGTACACCTGTTGGAAGTCCTACTTTTATCAGTCTTATCGCAACACTTTTATGCATTCTTATTTTAGAAAGAGTTACCTTATAATTTGCATTTACTCTAACTAAATATCCCAATGTTATTATACAAGCTATTGCCTGACTAATATTTGTAGCTATTGCAGCACCTTCAACACCTAGTCCAAATCCTCTTATAAAAATTAAATCGAATATAATATTTATTACAGAAGCAATTCCTAAATATAGTAACGAGCGTTTTGAGTTACCAACTGAATTTAAAATTCCTGCTTCCATATTATAAATAACATTGAATATAAGTCCTAATGAATATAATCTAAGATATTTTACTGATTCTACCATAACCTCAGTTGGTGTATTCATCATTTTTAATATTTGCGGTGTAAAAATAAACCCTAAAATAGATAATATAGCTCCAAGTATTATTGAAATAGCCATAGATGTATGAATTGATAATTGAATATCTTTTTCCTTATTTGCACCGATTGCCTGTGAAACAATTACCCCTGAACCTACTGAAATACCCTGGCTGAATGCAATTAATAAATAGATTAAAGACGAGCTCGACCCTACTGCTGCTAAGGCATTTTTCCCTACATAATTTCCGACAATTATAGAATCGACTGTGTTGTACATCTGCTGTAACAGATTTCCTAATATTAAAGGAATGGAAAATATTAAAATTGTTTTTACAATACTTCCCTCTGTCATTAAATTTTCATCTTTTTTTATTGGATTAGATCCGTTTACACTTGTGGTGGCCTCTTGTTTATCTAATCCTTCTGCTTTTACTAAACTCATTATATCCCTCCTATGTCATTTTCTCCCATTACTATTATAGTGAATAAATCTAAATATAACAAACTTTTTATTTTAAATTTATTTTAATACTATTTTTTATCCATAGGTAAATATATACTCACTACAAATTTTAACTCATCCTCTTTTATTCTAATATCGCCATCGTATTTATATATAGAAGATTTTATACTCTCAATCCCCATTCCATGATAAAATTTATCCTCTTTAGATGTGATAAATTTATTCTTGCTATCTTTTTTAGAGTATTCATTTTTAGATTTGCTATTTTCACATCTTATAACAAAATATCCATTTATAATCGCTGTTCTCAAAGTAATATATCTTTTTTCACTATCACTTATTTTTATACAAGCCTCTATTGAATTATCAAGTAAATTTGAAAATATACTGCTTATATCAATCATTTCTATAAAATCACATTCTTTAAAATCTATAAGTGTGTTAAATTCTATATTATTTTTTAGACATTCTTTATTTTTCTCAAACAAAATAATATCTAATAGCGTATTTCCAGTGTTATACGCACATCTGTTGTACTTTACTTCTTTTTCTATGCTATTAATATATTCGTCTATTTCCGTACCATTTTCTTTCATAGACTTTATATTTTTTATATGATTGTTCATATCATGATATACTTGTCTCATTTTTTCTTGATTTTCTTCCATATCTAAGTAGTACTTATACTGCATTTTTAATTTTTCATTAACAATTTGCATCTTTGCATTCTCTTTTTCTGACTTTACATAATTTATAAATATAAATATCAAAATAATATTTATTATTACTAAAATATACGGAAATACAGATTCTACAAATCCAGATAAATTTATAGTAGATAACAGTTTATCGTATTCTATATCATTCTCTATTAAAATTTCATAAAAATCTTCAATTTTACTTGAAAATGTATTTAAAAATACAATTATCAAAGTATTTGTAATCACCGCCAATGATATGTATATTTTGTATTTATTTTTATTATAAAATTCGTTTAATCTATTGTAGAAACATACACCTATAAAAATAATCGTGGAGCTTATTATTAAGTCCATTAAACATGTAGTATAGGCATTATATTTTAGTGACATAGATATTATCCAATAAATAGAGGACTCTATCAGAATATATAAAAAACTGTAGATAAATGAGATTATAACTATACTTCTGGTATCTAAATCATAGATAAATCTACAAATCAGAGTAAGCATAATTATAATAGCCGCTAATATTTGAAATCTTACCATTCCAAAAGGAAGACCCATAAATACAATCATTGTCGCTGTTACAATATAGGTAACTATACTTCTAAAATCTTTTCCTAATTTAAAATAATATCCTCTTTTATTCATAAGTATTAAAAAGCTGACTACAAATAACAACATATTTATAGAAGATAAAACTCTATATACGCTATACAAATTTAACATAACTTATCCTCTATCATATCAAAGAACTTATCTTTTATCTCTTTGTATTTATTTCTGCTCAAAGGCACCTCTTCCTCATTAGAAAGAATAGCACTATACCTTTTTATACTTTTTATGTATTCCAAATTTAGAAGATAGCTTTTATGACATCTAACAAATACATCGTTGTTTATTTCATTTTCAAAGTTATTCATTGTCCCTTTTGTTGTATATACTTTATCCAATTTGTGTATGATTATATCATTTCTTTGAACTTCAATATACATTATATCCTTTAAGCTTAATTTTATACTTGTATCCCCTTCTCTTATTACAATACTTCTTTTAATGAGATTTATATCACTCAAACAATTTATTAAACTAACTTTTAAATCATCATATTTAACAGGCTTCAACAAATATCTATATGCCTTTACCTCATATCCTTCTAATGCATATTCTGCAAATGAAGTAATAAAAATTATTTCTACTCTATTGTCAAACTCTCTAATTTTTCTAGCAGTTTCCATCCCATCTATTCCGTCCATTTGTATATCCAATAAAATAATATCTGTATCGTTATTATAGGATTCTATTAAATTCTCTCCAGAATTATATATTTTTATTTCATATTCTATTTTTAAATCATCTAATATTTTAATCACATTTTTATTTATAAACTCTTGATCATTTATATCATTTTCACAAATTACTATATTTAACAACTCTTTCCTCCATTGCATATAATTTTTTATGATGTAATATTCAATTTAATCTTAGCTTACACATTTACTTATGTCAATTGACGAAAAATAAATGGTATGACATATTGACTAACTTTAATATATCATACCATTTTAAATCATAAAAACAAACTAAGGACAAGATTAATAACTACTCTAAAGCGACAATGCTGCAAGTGCCTCACATCTTCTAAATGTGTTACATAGATGTGTGAGGCACTGAAGCCCTGGAGCACAGAGTAGTTATTATCTTGTCCTTTTGATTTATGATGCTCTTCCATTACTCATATTTATCACTCTATCTGCAATTTTCATTGTAGATTTTCTATGAGATACAATTACAATCGTCTTTTTATCTCTTTCTTCATTTAACACCTTTAAAATAGCTCCTTCATTTAAACTATCCAAATTACTAGTAGGCTCATCTAGCAGAATAATGTCGCTATCATGTAAAAATGCTCTAGCTATACCTATTCTCTGTCTTTCCCCACCAGAAAGTTGATGATGTCCTTCACCTATTATAGTGTCGTATCCATTTGGAAGACTTTCAATAAATTCGTGTATATTAGCCTTCTTACAAGCCTCTATCACATCTTCATCAGATGCATTTAAATTGGCAAGTTTTACATTATTCTTTATACTATCTACAAATAAATATGTATCCTGAATTACATAACTTTCAGAATCTCTTAAATCACTAGTATTCCAATCTTTTATATTTGTTCCAGATATATTTATATCCCCTGATGATGTATCAAAGAATCTCATTATAAGTTTAAGCAGTGTAGATTTTCCAGAGCCACTCATTCCAGAAATCCCTACAATTTCTCCCTTTGCAATATTCATACTAACATTATCTAAAATAACTTCATCTAGATTTGTATTATATGCAAAGTTTACATTTTTACATTCAATTAATTTTGCATTGCTTTCATTTAATTTTCCTGCGATAGATATGCTTTCATTTCCTTCAACTTCTTCTATTAAAGGAGTTTCTTCAAGTATGTTTAATATTCTATCTCCACTCGCAAATGTATGAAGAAGATTATTTGCAAGATTGCTAAGTGCTGTAACTGGCCCAAAAGAACCAAGTAGTCCTATAGTGCAAATAACTGTACCCTCGTTGCTAATCATTCCTTTTGAATTTAGATATACGCAAGTTAAAAGCATTATTAAAGAAAATCCTATTATCAAGCTATCACAATTTCCTCT
>Snoopy_p2__coassemble_744_pt1 | contig 21356 bp, 14 predicted proteins | sample Snoopy_p2__metabat2_high_PE_021 | metagenome-assembled genome bin Snoopy_p2 | reverse complement strand
ATTTTATAATGAAAGAAAAATAAAAAAAGTCGTCTTAAAAACCATCCTAAATAATAAAATTTCAACATTTTTTCGACATACTTTATCAAAAAACATAAATAATCGACAATAACTGTTTTTATATACAACTTTTTCTTATATAATAGAAATAAGAGAAGTATTAAAGAAAGGAAAAAAGAAAAAATCATGAAAAAAATAAAAAGAATAGCAGCATTAGCAAGTGTATTTATGCTAACTACTGTTACAAATATATTTGCGGAAACAGGAGTCAAACCTGCTCCAAAGGTAAAGTTTAGTGAAATAGTTTTAGGTGTAGGTGTCGGGCTGTTTGTTGCGTATGGATTTAAAGCATTCAGAAAAGGGAAGAATACAAAATCAGGCATGTACGACAACAAAGGGGCAAAGGTTCCTCCTATGCAAACTAAGAAAAAGAAGAAAAAGAAAAAATAATTGGGTGATTAGAATCGGTTAGAGGTGTACGCAGTGGAAAAAGATGATAAGAAACGCGGTATAGAGGAGACAATTTCTTTGGAGGAGATAGCCGAGATAGTGGAGATGTACATACAAGAGGATGAGAATATTCCAGTATACGATGGGTACGATATTTCGGTTGAAGAGGAAGAGCCAAATGTTGCGCCAGAGCCTCAAGAAGATTCAAAGAAAAAAGTTATAAAGAAGAAGAAACCTTCTCAATCGGATAATTCTAAAAATCAAATGAATAATCATAAAGAAGGTATTAATCACAAAGAAAATATTAATTATAAAGAATATGTCAATAATGAAGAAAGTACTAAGAAAAAAGAAAGTACTAACAAAGTAGAAGGTATAAACAATAAAGAAATTAATCATAAAGAACATAAAGAAGCTAATAAATCTAAAGAGAATACCTATCATAAAGAAAAAAGAGACTCTTTAGAAAATAAGAACGAAAATAAAAACAAAGCAAGTTATAAGAGTAGCTTTGATTATATAAAAAAGAGATACAGATCTGTTGATATGATTATCGGAATTGCGTTAATTGCAGTTATTTTTTCATCTAGGATAGGCATTTCTGATGAGATTCCGAAGTTTTTAAAGTTATCTAGTTGGAATGGGATTAGTTTTGGAGATTTGGGTGTTCCAATTCTTGTTCTAGCCTTTTGTTTTATGATTCCAACAGAGGTTGAGTTCGATTTGAAGAATAAATTGGATTTTAAACAGATTGCAATTAAAAAAGCAGAGATAGGGGCTGTTATATTTTTACTTGGAATACTTATAAATCTTGTTGGAAGTGGTTTTTCTGCTAATTTTAGAATTATGGGTGTTTTACAGTTTATAGGCATTGTTTATTTAGTTGTTTCTCTTATTTATATTGTTTTTAAAAGATTTAAGTTTAAGCAAAATGTTATAGGAATTATTTTAGTTATTATAGGTACAGTTGGAACGATAGGATATTTTGCCTTTTCATCTAAATATGGATACAATATGAAAACTTGTTTAGCGTATTTTGTCGATTCAAAGGTACTTGCAGGTCATTTTGCTAGATTTGAAAGATATGGAATTATTTCTACAATCTCTGCTATATTTGCAGGACTGATTGCAACTGCAGGTGGATGCTTTATATGCGATAGAAAGAGCAGCAGCAAGGATAAGAGTATAAGACTTTTGATTGTAGGAATGGCTCTTATTATAATTTCGCTTATTTTAGAAAGAAAATGCCCTTATAATGTAAATATTTACTCTCCATCATTTGTTATGTTGGCAACTGGAGGATTTTTAATTGTACTATCAGGTATGTTATTAACTTTTGATAGTATGAGGATAAAAGAATTGAATTTAATTTCGTCTCCACTAGTTGTTTTTGGAGCGAGTCCAATTTTTTTAGTTGTAGTAAATGAAATTTTAATCAACACTTTATTTAAAGCCAATGTTTATTCTGTTTCACTTGCGACTAAGATTCCTCTTGATAAGTGGATAATAGTTGATTTATTGTCAGAGGTATTTGGCCAGGGCAGTAGGACAGTGGCGTTTATAGTGATTTATATTTTACTTTGGTTTGCAGTTACGTTATTTATGTATGGAAAGAGAATTTTTATCAGAGTTAAATAAGATAAGTATAAAAGTTAAGTAAAAGAAATTAAATAGAATTAAGAGTAGATACTGTTGATAGTAGATAGGGTTGTCAGTTTTTGGCGATCCTATTTTTTTTAGCATAATTTTTATTTGTTTTGGAGAATATGTTTTTGTTTTTGAAAATATATTTTTGTTTTGGAGAATATATTTTTACATCAGCCGTATAATCAAAAAAAGTTAAAAAAATGAAAAAAATTGAAAAAAAGTATTGCATAAGTTTTAAATATGTAGTATTATATATCTTGTCGAAGGGAGAGAGCTTCCTAAGAGAAAAGAATATTGGGGATTCGCCAAGCGGTAAGGCACATGACTCTGACTCCTGTATGCATAGGTTCGAATCCTATATCCCCAGCCAGTTGAAAATACTCTATCCTATGATAGAGTATTTTTTTATGATGAATTAAAAAACTATAACTAAACCATAACACTAGTATTAAAACACTTATCAAAAGAATGTCTCGAGCAATCGAGGCATTTTTTTGTTTAAAAATCTACCATGTATAAGAGAGAGATAACCCTAATATAGTAATAGGTAAGGCTCTCTCTTTTTTTGTACAAAAATTTGCCTTAAAAATTACCATTAAAATAATTAATCGTAAATCTAAAAACGATAAGTTTAAAAAGATTTAGTGAATAAACTAGTCTAAAGAATTTATCATGAATTTATTAAATGAAAATCAGATAAAAATAATTTATTATTATGATTATATAAAAATAAATAATCATTACTTATCTGTATTTGAGCCATTGATATGGTTTTCTAAGTGAAATTCAATTATGAATAAAATGTGAATATAAATGATAATATTTACTTAAAAAATCGCGATATTTTAAAAATAAAAATAAAATATTTATTATTTTAATAAGTATTAATAGGTAAATCTTTTAATAATACAAGTAAAACCTCTTGTTATTATTTCTCAATTGATATAAACTCTGTGGTGTGGAAGAAATTAACATCTGCACTCGTGTAGATGGAGAATTGAAATAAGAAGAGATGTAACAAATTTAAAAGACGAAAATGGAGGTAATGATAATGAATAAGAAAAAATTATCAGTAGTAATGGCTGGAGCTATGCTAGCAACAACTGTTGCACCAGTAATGGCAGCGACTACTTCGGAAGAGTCAGCTAATCAGCTAGGTTTATTAATAGGAAAGGTTAGAGACATATTAGAATCAAAAAAATTCTCTGACAACGAAAAAAGAAATACAATAGACGGTGTTGGTAATGTCTCAGGACAGTCAGTTTATTATGTAAAAATAAACGGTGTAGTAAATAATGATATATCAAAAGCTACAAAAGAAGGTGGAATGGCACTTCAGGAAGCTTTACAGACAGCTTTAGGAAACTTAGCTCCTGGAACAACAGTAGAAATATGGTCAAGAGGATTTGTTACAGAAGGTAGCGGAGACAATGAACAGATATTCGCAACTGAATTAAAAACAAATTATTCTAAAGAAGATATGGCAGATACTAGTAATTTAGTGAAAACTATAGAAAATATACCTACTGCAACTAACAACAAAAAAATATTAGCAGATAGCAATGCTGTAACTGTAGTACCTAATCAGTCAGTAACTATAAATCTACAGGAAAAAAGCGGAGTTGCAAGCGGTAAAATAGTTATAAAACCAGGAGATAAAGTATTAGATTTCGCTCAGTACTTAAATAACTCAGGAAATGCAACTACAATAAATAGTGCTAATCCTGCAAATCCAAGTGATTTCCACGGATTTCCTAAAAAATCAGTAAATGCAATAACAGATTATCAGCCTGTAGCAGATTCATTATATGAAACTATAAATATAACTGGTACAGCTCCTAATACATTTAAAACATCTGATTTATTCAATGGGGTAATGTTAACAACAGAAGGACACGATTTATTAACTAAAATAGAAGAATCAGCTAATCCAACAGTTGCAACTTCTAAGATAGCTCGTACTGAGGAAGCACCAGTAGCTCCTAATAAAAATGGTGCTGAACAGACACCAGAACAGAAATCAGGAGCTTCTCAAGGAACACCAGAATCTTCTAAGGAAACTGAAAAAACAAATGAAAAAGCAAGTGGTTCACAGGCTCAGGATCCAAAAGTAACTACTTCACAGAATCAGGGTTCAAATGTAAATACTGGATCACAGCCACAGACTAAAGAAACAACTGCCCCAGAAGCTAAAAGTACACCAGCTAAAAAAGGTTCTGTTGTATTCTCAACAATAGGTACAAATAGTGTAAACATATCTACATTAAACTACAACCTACCAAAATCAAGTGATGGTACATACGGATTCAATATAGCTTTAACAGATGCAAACTCTAATGTTACTAACTATGTTGTAAAAGGTGATAAAAAAGACACTACAATATTATTAAACTGGTTATTAACTCAGAATCCAAAAGTAGACATACTTGCAGGTGAAAATAGATATGAAACAGCTGTAAAAGTAGCTGAAAAATACGCAAATGAAAATGACCCATTCGCAAACGGAAAAGGCGATATAGTAATGGTAAACGGAAACTCATTAGTAGATGGATTATCAGCTTCACCATTATCAGCAAGCTTAAATGCTCCGATGTTATTAACAGAAAGCAATAGAATACCAAAAGCGACTATGGACTATCTTGTGAAATTATCTGGAAAAGCTACAGTTGGTAACTTAAGCGGTATAAAAATACACCTTGTAGGTGGTACAGCTGTTATATCAAAAGAATTAGAAAGAGAACTAAAATCTTACGGATTTACAGTTGATAGATTTAATGGTAAAAACAGAGAAGATACTTCAATGAAAGTAGCTAAAAAAATAGGAAACACTACAAGTGCATTCGTAGTAGGTGCAGAAGGTGAAGCAGATGCTATGTCTATAGCTTCAGTTGCATCTAGTTCAAAAATATCAGCTAGTGGAAACAAAATAACTCCTATAATAGTATCTAACAAAAATGGTTTATCAGACGATGCATTAAGTAGCTTCAACAACAAGGCTATAACTATAGTAGGTGGAGAAGCAGTTGTTAGTAAATCAGAATACAACAACATAAAAGAAGCTGTAGGAACAAACGGATCTGTTTCTAGAGTAGCTGGTGAAAACAGACAGGAAACTAATGCAAAAGTTATAAACATATACTACAAAGGTGCATTTGGTAAGGATACTGATGTATTAGTAGCTAAAGATGGACAGAGAAATAAAATGGAACTAGTTGATGCATTAACAGTATCTAACTTAGCTGCATTAAATAACTCACCTATAGTATTAGCTACAAATAAATTAGCTAAATCACAGATAAATGCATTAGAATTAAATGCTAAACAGGCAAACGCATTATACCAGGTAGGTCATGGTGTAAGCCTAAATGTTGTAAAAACAATAGCAAATAACTTAGGTCTTAACTAGTAGATAGTCAAATCTTAATCTATGATTAGGATATTCTACAACTAGAATATTATGTAATAAAGTTCAAAACAAAGGGTATTAAAAGCTCAAATTTTAGCAACATTTTAAAAGTATAAAGTAAATAAAAAAGAGATTTGTTAAATTATATGATAAAGTACAAACACTTCAAAATTATAAAGTATAACTAAAATAGAAATTAAATAAAGATAAAATATATTCATACTCAATCACGTTAGTTAGTGAGATTAGATTTTAGAAGATTTTTTAGAAAGTTAGTATTGAGTAAAAGATGTAAATTACTGCCACATAGTGGGGACTGTGTGGCAGATAAAAAATACTGGGTTTGGATTTAAAATAGATTGGGAAATGTAATGTCGGGGATACGCTCCTGGCATTACTACTGATAATTTTTCTTATTTATTTTTCTCCATTTTTCCTCAGTTTCGTTATAATAAGCTACCGTTTTCCTTTTTGAGTAGCAAATCGTTTTTCTTTTTTTCTCTAAACACATCTTTTTTCTTATTTAATAGTCGAGAGATTATTGAATAACTTTCACAAACATTCTTTTGTTTGGCAGGAATCCCTCATTCCACAGGGGATTTCCTGCCTTATTTTTTTTATTATTTCTTATATATGAAATTATTTTGAAAAATTAATAAATTTCTTGCAAATAGTGTTATTTATAGTATTATATTTATATAAGGAATTATTTATAGATTATTCATATTTTCGGCTCTGTTCCCTCAAACAGACACACCGAAAATGAATATACATTATTTTTAGATATCTCTTGTAGATAGTGGGAAAAAGAGACTGTTGTAGTTTTTCTACAGCAGTCTCTTTTGTTTCTGCAAAAAATTTTATCTAAAATCTATTGAAATTAGGGGAAAATTTTTACAGAATAAAGTATAATATAGATGTTATTGCTTTTGACTAGATTAAATTGTATTAAAATTTTATCTAGATATAAACTTATTTAAAATGAATATAATCTTATTTAAAAACAATAAAGAGCAAAAAAGTGTATTTGAAGAAAATGAGTTTGAAGAAAATGTTGAGATTTAATAAATAAAATTTTATTAGAAAGAAGGTGTTTAGTATTAACAGAATAAATACTTTGATTAAGAAATTTAATTCATTGAAGGTTGTTTATAAAATTGCGAGTGTTATTGTTATTTTGATTCTTTGCTTTGCTGTTTATTTGGGTATTATGCAGCACAAGGAGTCAAAAAGAATTAAGGAGTATAAGAATACAAAAATAGCTCAGGAGCTATATGTCAACAACAAGAAGTTTGAGCCAAAGAGCCCATACAAACTTAGAAACGATATAGTATTTCTGCCTTTTGATGATATAGCTAAGGCACTAAATGTAAAATATAGCTATACAGAGGAAAATTTTGGAAAGATAGTTTTAAATTATCAGGGAACTACTTATGATTTAAAGAAAGGCTCTAATATAGTCTACAATAGAAAATCCAAAGAAGAGACTAAAATGGATGGAAGAGTAGAGCTTATAGAAGGAAAGTTATATGTTCCAATGGAGTTTATAAAAGATTGTATGTATGTAAATATTTTAGAGCTATCAAATAATAGAGTGTTTATAGATAGTTTTAAAGAAAGATTCAATTACGATTGGATTGATAAGACAAAATACATAGCCCATGCTATGGGTGGTATAGACCGTAGAGCTTATACAAACAGTCTTGAAGCATTTAAGACAAATTATAAAATGGGATATAGAATGTTTGAGATTGATATTACATTCAGTGTAGAGGAAGAGCCAATCTTACTTCATTCTTGGAATCCAGAAGGGCTTAAAAAGCTAGGGCTTCCGTCTGCTTGGAATGAAAATAGACCGACAAAGAGCCAGTTTGAAGATACTTTAGTAAATGGTATGTATCATACATTGTCTTTTGAGGATGCATGTAAGCTTATGCAGAAATATAAAGATATTACTTTTGTTTTAGATGCAAAAGCAGAAGGTGAGCGGTGTAAGAGAATTTACCAGAAGTGTGTAAAAACAGCGAAGAGTATAGATCCTAAGCTACTTGATAGAATGATTCCTCAGATTTATGAAGAGGATATGTTGAATGATGTTATGGATGTTTACGATTTTAAATCTATAATATACAGTCTTTACAAACAGGACGAGTTAAACTCTAAGGAGATTATAGATTTTGCTTATGAAAATGGTGTAAAAGCAGTTGTTGTAGATAGAAGTAAGCTAAATTCTAAGTTTATAAATGAGCTTAAACAGAGAGGGGTTTATGTTTACGTAAATACGTATAATGATACAGAAAAGGTTAAGGAACTTGAAAAGCTAGGAGCTAAAGGAATCTTTTCTGACTTTATAAATCCAAAAACTGAAGAAAATAGATATGAAATTGAAGCAGAAGAGGAAGAAGCGTCTAATTAAATTTAGGCGCTTTTTTGTATGTAAAAATATCAATTAAAAAAGTTTTAAAAAAAATCCATCAAAAATCTTGAAAAATTTTATCAAGAATATCATTTATTGAATCAAAAAGGTTACAGATTGTAACTTTTTGTGATATAATGATTTACATAATGTTATGAGATTTACATAATATTTATTAAATGATAATGATTATTCATTAAATAATAGTTAATATTTGTAAAAAGTGAATAATTATTTGTTTTAGTCGGTTTTGAGAGTTATTTAGTAGAGAGAGAGACTACGGTTTAAATTATATTTAAATTAGTTAAATTGAAGGAGGAATTTATGAATAAAAGATTTAAAGCGACAACAGCAATAGTAATGGCATCAACAATGTTAGCACCTACTGCAGCATTTGCTCAGAGTAGTGCACAGGGTTCAGAAGTTAGTGTAAATATAGAAAAACAGAGTGTAGTATTTGGGACAGAATCTTCTGTTTCAGTTAAGTTCAAAGAAAAATTAAATGCGGACAAGATAGTTTTAAACTTTAAATGTTACGATATGCCGCTAAGTGCAGAACTTAAATACAATTCTGATAAAGATATTTACGAAGGTACTATAAAAATAGACCAGGAACCAGAATATTTAAATGTATGGGAATTACAGAATATAGAAGTTAAATCATCAAATCCATATACATTAAATAGAAAAGACCTTGAAGGTATGGGACTTGACTTAGATTCTTGTAATATAACTCAGGAAGTTGTTATAGATGAGGCTGAAGTTCAGGAAGCTATAGCTAATGGAGATACTGCTTCTAATGTAATACAGAGAACTTTAGCAAGAAGTGCAGTTCCTGTTAAAAAGATGATAGGAGATAATAGATACGGAACAGCTGTAAAAGTTAGCCAGGAAGGTTGGACAAGTGCAAATACAGTTGTAATAGTTAATAGAAATGCTGGTATAGCAGGTACAATAGCTACACCTTTAGCTACTACATACAATGCACCTATACTTTTATCAAGTAAAGATGTTGTTCCAGCTAATATAATAAACGAAATAAAAAGATTAAAAGCTAAAAACATAATAATAGTAGGAAATACAAGCGATGTTTCATCTAAAGCAGTTTCAGCTTTAAGTAAGACAGGGGCTAAGATTTCTCGTATAAGTGGATCTAACAACTTTGAATTATCTTTAAATGTAGCAAAAGCTATAGATAAAGACCACGATGTTACAAAAGCATATATAGCTAATGGCTCAAGTGGGGAAATAGATGCTCTTACAATAGCTGCAAAAGCTGGGGAAGACAAACAGCCTATAATACTTACAGAACAGAATGCGATAAATTCATCAGTTTACAACTGGTTAAAATCAGAAAACCTAACTGATGCATATTTAATAGGTGGTACAACTGTTTTATCAAACAATGTATTAAATAAAATAGATGGAATAGTTAGTGCAGATGTAACTAAAAACAGAGTTTCTGGATCAGACAGACACGAAACAAATGCAGCTGTTATAAAAAGATTCTACACAAATAAAAATATAAATTCTTTATTTGTAGCTAAATCAGACGAGCTTATAGATGCTCTTACTTGTGGACCTTTAGCTGCTAAGAAAAAATCACCTATACTTATAAACCCTACAAGTTATGTATCAGCTAGACACTCAGAAAACTTAAATACATATAAAGCAGAAAAAGTTTATCAGATAGGTGGAGGTATATCTTCTAAAGTTATAACTTCAATATCAAACTCTGTGTCTAAACATAATTCAAATACAAATACTAATGAGGATACATCAAATAACAACAATAATAACAGTAATACAAACAACAACTCTTATAAAGATAATACTGTTGTACTTGATGCAGGTCATGGTGGTTCAGATTCAGGAGCAACTTCAAACGGAAGAAGAGAAAAAGACTACACACTTGATACAACACTTGCAACAAGTGCATATTTAAGAAAACAGGGTATAAATGTAGTATTAACTAGAAGCAAAGATGAATACATATCTTTAGCAACTAGAGCTGCTATTTCTAATAAAGTAAGACCAGAATTATTTACTAGTATACACTATAACTCATATAATGGTAGTGCAAATGGGACAGAAGTGTATTATAATGTAAAGGATAAGAATGGTGGATTAACAAAGACTGCCGCATCAAATGTATTAAGAAGAATAGTTAATACTTTTGGATTCTACAATAGAGGAATAAAGGTAAAAGCAAATAGCAGTGGAACTGATTATTATGCAGTTTTAAGACAGAATAAATATCCAGCAATGTTAATAGAATGTGCATTTATAGATAATGCAAATGACATGAAAAAACTTAACAGTGATTCTAAGATAAATCAGTTAGGAACACAGATAGGTGCTGGTATAACAGAAACTATAAAATAATAATTAATATTTGCCACTATGTATAGTTGTGCTGTTATTTGAATTGCCGATTAAGTGTAAGGGGAAGAAAATGAAGTTAAACAAAAAAATAAAACGAAATTTAATTACATTAACAGCAGTTGTTATAGCAGTGCGGGGATATGTAGGAAGTGGAAAAATTTTAGATAAGAAATTTAATCAGACATACGATATAAATTCAATTTTTGGTAAGGACAGATATGAGACATCTGTCCTTGCTAATGAATTAGGCTGGGAGAAGGCTGACGAGGCTGTCCTTATGAATACTAATTCTATAAGTACAGCAATAACAGCAGTTTCCTATGCAAATGAAAAAAATATACCTATATTCTTTACAACTCAAGAAGAGATAAGTCCAGAAGTTTGGTCTAGGATAAAAGAGTTAGGTGTTAAAAAGGTTTATGTCGTTGGAGGAATAAGGAGCATTTCAAAATCTGTTGAAAGAGCAATTCAAAGAACAGGTGCAAATACTGTAAGAGTAACTGAAAGCAAAAAATCAGACATATCTCTTAGATTTGCAGAAGCTCTTTATAAAGTGAAAAAATACGATACTGTAGCACTTGCTGTAGGTGAAGAATTTGGCTATGCTGAAGGGGTTTCTATGGCAATAGCAGCGTCGAGGGAGAATATACCTGTAATAACTTTAAATGAATCATCTTTATATGATACAGTAGATTTTTTAAAGGAAAAAGGTATTAAAAAGACTTATATAATAGGAGATAATAACAAACTTTCTAGTACTGTCGAAAAGCTAGTTCCAAACCCAGAGAGAATTAGTGGTACGGATTCTTACGACTTAAATAGAAAGATTATTAAAAAGTTCTATGACTTAGACAATACTGATGAGGCATTTATAGTAAAGGGAGGAACATACTTATACGGAGAAAGGCTTCAGATAGGTGAATTTGTAAACTCTTTATCAGTGGCAAATGTTTCAGCAGATAAAAATATTCCTATTATATTCTGTAATGAGAATTTTCTTGAGGACGACCAAGAAAAATTTATAAATGAATATGGAATAAAAAAACTTACATCTGTCGGATTTGTTTTAGAGAGAGCAAAACTTTTAAATCCTGATAGAGTTAGAAATGCTTTTGGAGTTGCACTAGTGATTACTTCATTTGTTCTTCTATTTAGAGCTCTTAGAAAAAAGGATCAACTTGTGTAGTAAGTTTTAAGTTCAATTGGTAGGGAAATCATATATTGTCATAGTGAAGTGTAGCTATTGATAATATATGATTTTTTGAGTATAATATAAAGATAAGACTGAATAATAATTGATAACTAATGAACTTTATTTATGGAGGTAGATATGTCTAATAGTGCGAAAAGACCAGAGCAGCTAACAGAGGAACATATAAACTCTATAGACTATGATATAGTGAAAGGTGGAAGCTTATTCAATGCCTATCAGAGGATAATGGATATAGTCTTATGCCTTATAGCGCTTATAATAGGAATACCTTTAATGGTTATATTTGGAGTTTTAATAAAGATAGAGGATAATGGACCGGCTGTGTATAAACAAGAACGTGTTGGAAAAGGTGGTAAATGTTTTTATTTATATAAATTAAGATCTATGAGAACTGATGCCGAAAAATTTGGTGCTCAGTGGGCAGAAAAAGACGACCCTAGAATTACAAAAGTAGGTAAATTTATAAGAAAAACAAGAATAGATGAGATACCACAGCTTTTTAATATCTTAAGAGGTGATATGGGTATAATAGGCCCTAGACCAGAAAGACCGATGTTTACTGTTCAGTTTGATGAAGAAATACCTGGATTTATTAACAGATTATCTGTAAAACCAGGGCTTACTGGATGGGCACAGGTAAATGGAGGATATGAAGCTACTCCAGCAGAAAAATTAGAGGACGACTTATACTATATAAAGAATAGATCGTTCTTACTTGATATGAAAATTATATTTAAAACTGTCGGAGTTGTACTGACAGGACATGGAGCAAGGTAATTCAATAATAATATTATTGAATTACTTTGATTTTATGAAAAATATTTTATGAAATTTATTTAGGTATTTTTCAAAATGAAAAGAAGGTGAATCATGGATATTTCTATTAATAATAGATTTAATAAATTAGAGTTTTTAAAAGGTCAATTTCTTAGTGAGAAATTGAGAAGTCGACTTTTGGCTATGCTTATATTCTTTATAGTTGCTAGGTATCAGACTATGTCTCTACATTATCTAGTATACAAGGGAAGTATGGTTATGACGGGTGTTCTTGCTGGAATCCTTATTTTAGATTCTATAAGCAAGTATAAACCTATACACTATATTATATTTGGATTGTTTGCAGTTCAAATGCTGATAATAAAGAATCCAAATCTTCTTTATGTGTATTTCTTATCACTAGCATTTATTGATTGTGATATGTTTTATGTTATAAAAGTTTATATGGTAAGTAATGTTATTTTTTTTGCTATTTATATGACTATGAACATAACAGGGCTTAGAGAAACTGAATTTGTAAAAGGGAGAAATGACTTCGGTTATGGAAATCCAAACAGTGCATTTATAGCGATGTTTACGATTTGGATATCTTATCTTTACTGCAAATTCGACGATTTAGAGCTTATAGACATAGTTATACTGCTATTCTTTGCATTATTAATGTATAAACAGACTAATACAAGAACTGGGCTTATAACTGTTGTAGCTGTAACAGCTATAATTCCATTTGTTAAATTTTTAAGAATAGATAATAAATTTATGAAAATATCTATAACATCTATTCCGATTTTAATATCTTTACTTAGTCTAGTAATAGCCTTTGTATTTAAAGAAAATAGCTTTTTAAATGATGTGTTATCTAGTAGACCACTTTATTGGAATAGATACCTTACTCATCCTGTAAATGGATTGACTCTATTTGGGCATCCATCAGATGTTAAGGAATATTTATTTGTTCCAAAGCTACCTTTTGATAGCGGATACTTAACACTTATGTATACTTTTGGTATATTTGGTTTTGTAATATTTATCGGCTTGTACTCTTATACAATATACAAGCTTTGTTCAGAGAATAGAAAAAGAGATATTATCTTTATAATAGCTATTCAGATATATGCTTTTGCAGAAAGTATGTTTACAGATATAGCTACCAATTTGGCCATAGTATTGATAGTTACGGCCATGAGCAGTATATCTCTTGGTAGATCTTGTGAAAGGAGAAAAAAATGCAAGAAGGTTTAGTTTCGATAGTTACTCCTGTTTATAATGCAGAAAGATTTATAAATGAAACTATAGATTCTGTTATGGCTCAGACTTATGATAATTGGGAGCTTATTTTAGTAGACGATTGTTCTTCAGATAATTCTGCGGCGATAATAGATGAATATGTTAAAAAAGATAGCAGAGTAAAATATATAAAAAATAAGGAAAACTCTGGTGCAGCTGTTTCAAGAAATGCGGGGATTGAAATGGCAAAAGGTCAGTATGTTGCCTTTGTTGATAGCGACGACGTATGGAAGCCAGAAAAGTTAGAGAAACAGTTAGCTTTTATGAAAAAAAATAATTATGCTTTTACATTTACAGCATATAGATATGTATTAGAAGATGGTACAGTTACAGATAAGATAGCTAATACAGTTGAAAAGATAAATTATGATGGACTTCTAAAAAATACTGTTATAGGTTGTTCAACAGTTGTTATAGACAGAAATATAGTAGGAGATTTTAGAATGCCATTACTTAGAAGAGGTCAGGATACAGCTACTTGGCTTCAGATTCTTAAAAAGATTGACTATGCTTATGGATTAAATGAACAGCTAGTAGAATATAGAAAAGTTTCAAACTCTATATCTAGCAACAAGTTTAAGGCATTAAAGAGAACTTGGAACATTTACAGAAATGTAGAGCATTTAGGATTATTTAAAAGTTGTTACGTTTTTTGTTGTTATGCTTTTAATGCATTGATGAGAAGAATGTAATTATCTATTATATAAAAATTAATTATTAAATTTAAATGTAGATTACAATGGAGGGATACACGATGAAAATTTCAGTAGCAGGAACAGGGTATGTCGGCCTGGTAACAGGAGTATGCTTATCTGAAAAAGGACACAATGTAACTTGTGTTGATATAGATGAAAAAAAAGTAGAAACTATGAAAAAAGGTATTTCACCTATATATGAAGAAGGCCTTGAGGAGTTAATGAAAAAAAATTATGCAGAAGGTAGACTTGATTACACTACAGACTACGAAACTGCGTATAAATCTTCAGATGTTATATTTATAGCTGTTGGTACTCCAGAAAGAAGCGATGGGTCAGCTAACTTAGATTATATAAAAAGCGTTGCTACTCAGATAGCTCAGTCTATAGAAAAAGATACTTTAATAGTTATAAAATCAACAGTTCCAATAGGTACTAATGAAAAAATAGAGCAGTATATAAGAAAGAATTTAAAAGAAGGTATACATATAGAATTAGCTTCTAATCCAGAATTCTTAGCACAGGGAACAGCTGTTAGAGATACACTTCATGCAGCTAGAATAGTTATAGGTACAGAAAGTGAATGGGCTTCAAATATAATGCAGGAAATTTACAAGCCTTTTGATATACCTATGGTTCTTACTAATAGAAATAGTGCAGAAATGATAAAATATGCTTCAAACGACTTCTTAGCTTTAAAAATATCTTATATGAATGATATAGCAAATTTATGTGAGATAGTTGGAGCAAATGTAGAAGATGTAGCAAAAGGAATGAGCTACGATGATAGAATAGGTAGTAAATTCTTAAGAGCTGGTATAGGATATGGTGGTTCTTGTTTCCCTAAAGATACAAAAGCACTTCACTGGTTATCTGCTCAGAATGGATATGAATTAAAAACTGTTAAGGCAGCTATAGAAGTAAATGAACAGCAGAAATTAAAACTTATGAGAGCTGCTGCAGAAAAAGTTGATTCTTTTGAAGGAATGAACGTAGCTGTTTTAGGACTTACTTTCAAACCAGGAACAGATGATTTAAGAGAATCTCCAGCAATACCTAATATAGAATATTTATTAGAAAGAGGAGCTAATGTATTTACATTTGATCCAGTTGGAGTTGAAAATGCTAAAAAGAAATTTGGGGACAAAATAGTATACACAGAAACTGCTAAAGAAGCTTTAAAAGATGCTCAGTTATGCTTTATAATGACTGAATGGAAAGAGGTAAAAGACCTTACTCCAGAAGATTTTAAAGAAATGATGTCAGAATGTGTTGTATACGATGGTAGAAACTGCTACCTTCCAGAAGATATGGAAAAAGCTGGTATAGAATACCACTCAATAGGTAGATAATATTTATAAGATTTTATTGGAGAAGAAAATGAAAATTTTACATGTAAATTCATATTATATAAGTTCAACGATTTATAAGCATTTTATTTCACATATGGATAGACCAGGTATTTATAATGATATTTATATACCAGTTAATTCAGATGATATGATAGATAAGTATAGAGGTATTGAATCAGAAAGAATAAATTATATTTATTCTAAATGCTTTGGTAAATTAGATAGAATAATATTCCATTTAAAAAATTATAGAATTGAAAAAGATATGTACAAAAAAGTTAATATAGATGATGTGGATGTAGTACATGCACACTCTTTATTTGTAAATGGATACTTAGCTCTTAAACTTAAAATAAAATTTGGCAAAGAATATATGGTAGCTATAAGAGCAACAGATGTTAAAGTATTCTTTAAGAAAATGATAATGCTTAGAAAACTTGGTGTAGAGATAATGAAAAATGCTAAATATCTAGTATTTATATCTCCTTATTATAAAGATAATGTTATAGATACATATGTTCCGGAAGAGCTTAGAGAGGGCATGAGAGAGAAATCATTAGTAATTCCAAATGGAGTAGATAAATTCTGGCTTGATAATATGGATATGAAAGAAAGAAAATTTGAAAATAAAGAAATAAAATTAATATATGCAGGAAGGCTAGAAAAAGTTAAGAATATAGATGTTATAGTAGCTGTATTGGAAGAATTAAGAAAAAGGGGATACAATGCTACTATAGATATGATAGGTAAGGGACCATATGAGAACAAGTTAAAAGAACTTTCTAATGGAAGATTAAAAGGAATACTAAACTTCCATGGTTTTATGCCTAAAGAAGAGCTTATAAAGTTTTATAGAAAGAACGATATATTTATAATGCCTTCTAAAAGAGAAACTTTTGGTCTTGTATATATAGAAGCAATATCTCAAGGACTTCCTATAATATACACTAAAAACGAAGGAGTTTATGGTTTCTTTGAAGAGGGAGAAGTGGGATATGCTGTAAACTGTAATGATGTATCTGAAATAGCAGATAGAGTTGAAGATATATACAATAGAAAAGTTTGGAATCTAGGAATGATAGAGGAAAAAATAAGAAAAGAATTTAATTGGGATAATGTTGTAGAAGAATATTTAAACTACTACAAAACATTTTCTAAATAGAAAAAAGGGATGCTAAGAGTTTTCTAAAGCATCCCTTTTTTGTTATAGTATAGTTATATGTTATTTCTATATTATATTTTTATATCAATTTTAAGTATAATGAGGTATAATAAAATCATTGTTTATTAAATTAGTTTTGAAAAATTATGAAAGGATATAAATTATGAAAGTACTATATATAGTGAATATGGATGAGAATAATAAAAAAGGTCTTTTCATGGCAACTCATGAAAAAATCAAAGCTATAATGAAACTTCATCCGGAAAATGAATACAAAATCATATCTGTTCAGTTTAAAGATACAGGTCTTTTTAGAGCTATTAAAAAAATAACTGGTAAAAAGACTTATGATAAAACTAGCGATGAATTTACTTTTGATGGGGTAAACTACAAAAAAGTATATTTAAGCATAGATATGAAGAGTAAAAATATTGAAAAACAGGAAGATGATAGAGCAAGATTTGCAGAATTCTTCTCAGCTTGTAAAGAAGATATTGAAAACTGTGATATAGTAAGCTGCCATTGGGGTTACCCACATGGAAGAATAGCTTATTGGATAAATAAGGATTTTGGTAAGCCTTATATCGTAACATATCATGGTAGTGATGTTCACACAATGCCGTTTAATAATAGCGACATAAAGAAAAAGGTGCTACAGATAATGGAAAATTCTGTGCAGAATATTTTTGTAAGTAAAAAACTTATGGATACCGCAAGAGAACTTGGATATTCTGGAGATAATTGTACTGCTTCAAGAAATGGAGTAAATACAGAAAAATTCTACCCAATATCTGAAGACGAGAAAAATGAAATTAGAAATAAGTACAATATAACAGGAAAAAATATCGGATTTGTAGGTGCTATAAATGAAGTAAAAAGATCTGATAAATTTGCTGATATATTTGAAGCTATAAAAAATCTAGATTTAAATAATGAATATACATTTACTGTTGTTGGAGATGGGCCTTTAAAATCAGAAGTTGAGAAAAAATGTAAAGAAAAAAATCTACACGTTGTATTTACCGGAAATCAGGAAAGCGACGGTGTTAGAAAGTTTATGAATACTATGGATGTAATGATTCTACCTAGTAAGAGAGAGGGATTTGGATGTGTTGTTACAGAGGCAAATGCATGTGGTGCAGCTGTTGTAGGTAGCAATGCAGGAGGAATTCCTGAGGCTATAGGTATAGAAGAAAACGTAGTAAATGACGGAGAAGGTTTTGAAGAGAGATTAGCTAAAAGAGTTGTAGAGGTAGTTAATTCTAACAACGACAGAGATGCAATTTCTAAACATACAATGGATAACTTTGCCTGGGAAAAAATAGCAGAGGATGAGGCTTCTTTTTATAGAAAGGGGGCTTTAAACTAGATGAGCAAGGTTGCAAAAGCTACGGCAGCCCTTATGGCTGTTACGATGCTTTCAAAAATAATGGGGTTTGGTAGAGAGCTAGTGCTTGGAGCTTTATATGGGGCAAGTACTTATAGTGATATTTTCATAGCTGCATCAAACATACCTAAGGTACTATTTACATTAGTTGCTACAGCGCTTGCAACTACATTTATTCCACTTTATTATGAAAACTTAAGAGAAGGTGGAGAAGATAAGGCGCTTAGATTTTCAAATAATATACTTAATATAACTATTATACTAGGTATAATATTATCTACATTGTCATTTATTTTTGCAGGTCCTATTGTAAAAATATTTGCTATGGGATTTAAAGGTGAAACTTTTAGACAGGCTGTTATATTTACCAGAATAATAATATTCGGTGCAATATTTACAGGTCTTAGTGATATAATGAAGTCTTACCTACAGTCTAAAGGTAGTTTTACTATACCAGGACTTATAGGTCTACCATACAACATTATATTAATCGGAGCGATGATTCTTAGTGTTGTTTTAGATAATGTTTACATTCTACCTGTTGGTGCGCTGTTAGCTATGGCGAGTCAGTTCTTCTTCCAGGTACCATTTGCGTATAAGAAGGGATATAAATATAGATTATTTGTAGATTTTAAAGATGAATATGTTAAGAAGATGCTTATACTTGTAGCTCCTATCGTTATAGGGGTTGCAGTGGATCAGATAAATATAATGGTCGATAAAACACTTGCTTCGACTCTAGTAGAAGGAAGTATATCTGCTCTAAATTATGCGGATAGATTAAAAGGGTTTGTAACAGGTATGTTTATCGCATCTATATCTGCGGTTGTATATCCTCAGTTCTCAAGACTATCTGCAGCAGAGGATAGAACAGAGTTCTTTGACTTTATTAGAAAAAGTATAAACTCTGTAATAATTATAATAATGCCTATGACAATAGGTGCTATGGTGTTATCTCAGCCAATAGTTAGAATATTATTCCAGAGAGGTGCATTTGATGCAAGAGCGACTCAGATGACTGCTATAGCTTTAGTATTCTATTCTGTAGGTCTTATAGGGGTAGGACTTAGAGATATACTTACGAAAATATTCTACTCTGTACAAGATACAAAGACACCGATGATAAATGCTACAATAGCTGTTGTTATGAATATATGTATGAACTTAATATTTATAAGACATTTAAAACATGGTGGGCTTGCACTTGCGACAAGTTTATCTTCAATAATATGTATATTACTTCTATTTAGAAGTCTTAAAAAGAAACTTGGAGACTTTGGACAAAAGAAGATAATAATAGTATTTTTCAAGACTACTTTTGCAGCACTTATAATGGGTGTTGTTGCTAGAGTGGTTTATAAATTTATATTTGCTATGCTTGGTACAGGCCTAATAATGGAAGTGATAGCTCTAGGTACTGCTATAGTTGCAGGTGCAGCTGTATATGGGCTTTTAATACTGTTATTTAAAGTTGATGAAGTATCAATGATAACAGATATAGTTAAGAAAAAACTAAAAAGAGGTTAGTTTAAGTTTTTAGAGTTAGTTGTGTATTAAAGATAGTAATGGATTAAATGTAATTGGATATTAAAGATAGTTATATATTAAAGATAGTTATATATCAAAGTTGTTTATATATAAGTAACAACTTGTTACAAATATGTAACTGTTACTTTCTATTAATACAATATTAACCTATTAATAAGTAAAATTTAAAATTAGAAACAAAAAAGTAACAAAAAAATAATTATATAGTAAAAATAGACGAAAAAAAGCTTGGATTTGGCGTTAAAATCCAAGTTTTTTTTATTGGAAAGTAGTAAATAATTGCGAAAAGTTGACATAATACTACAAAAATGATATATTCAAATGGTCGCAGCAAATTTTAATTTGTCATTTTTAGTCATAAGTTGCAAATTGTTACTTTTAAGAATGTAGCAATTTCAACGTTTTGCAGATAAATGTTACTAAAAAAGACAAAAAAGTTACAGAAATGTAACAAAAATACTTGTATATGACAAAAAGCTATGATAGAATAGAAAATGTAGAATTTAAGAAATATAAATTTTACTACATTAACCACTAACTAATAAGAGAATCAGGAGGGCGATTAATGCATTCGTTAAATATAAATAAGAAAATATCTAAAGTAATGGCAGCAGTTATAATAGCTGGATCACTAACAGTATTCGCTGGAAACAATACAGTAAACGCTGATGAAATATCAGATTTATCATTAGTTTCTACTCAGGAAGTGACTGATGTAACAAGAGCAGCAGCAAAAAATGGTTTTGTTAAAGAGGGCAACAAAACTTTCTATTATAAAAACGGAAGTAAAGTAAAAGGTTGGGTTGAATCTAACGGTAAAAAATATTACTTCATGAAAGACTATACAATGGCTAAATCAATGTTTAGAGCAATATCAAATGTTAAATATTACTTTAAAGCAGATGGTTCATTAGCAGCTAACGAAATAGCAAAAACAACTGAAGGAATGTTTAGATTCGATGCTAACGGAGTAATAGTAAAAGGTGAAGAATACGCAGAAGTATTAGAATGTGACTTCTTAAATGTAAGAACAGAAGCTAATTCTGATGCAGAAATAGTTGGAAAAATAAATACAGGTGATGTAGTTCAGATAATAAAAGAAGGAAATGGTTGGTGCAAAGTAAAATCAACTAATGGACTTCAGGGATGGGTAAATGAAGATTACCTTACATCATACGAAGTTAATGCAAAAGTTCAGAAAGTAATAGCTACTGCAAAAGCTCAGATGGGTAAACCATACAGATGGGGAGCAAGTGGACCAAGTTCATTCGACTGTTCAGGATTAATGCAGTATGCATTCAAAAAAGGAGCTAATATATCTCTTCCAAGAGTTTCAAGAGAACAGGCTACTGTAGGTAAAAAAGTTGCTAAAGCAGATTTACAGCCAGGAGATTTAGTATTCTTTGCAAGAGGTGGAAGAATACATCATGTTGGAATGTATGTAGGTAACGATCAGTACATACATGCACCACAGACTGGTGATGTTGTTAAAATAAGCAAATTATCTGCAAGAACTTTATACACTGCAAGAAGAGTTATACAGTAATTAGGGTAATTATAGGACGTTTATAAACGTCCTTTTTTATTCCTAAGGAAATTATAATAATTTAAAATTGTGGAAAACTTATGTA